>Ga0182027_10000108_pt1 | contig 128062 bp, 117 predicted proteins | sample 712E1DmetaG_FD_121300 | JGI IMG/M metagenome (GOLD analysis project Ga0182027, IMG submission 121300) | Permafrost microbial communities from Stordalen Mire, Sweden - 712E1D metaG (Illumina Assembly) | ecosystem: Environmental > Terrestrial > Soil > Wetlands > Permafrost | place: Sweden...
CGGCATATTAGCGCGGCGTTGAGCCTGTAGAAAAAGTCCTTTTCTTGACAGATGGGCGGTTAAATTCGTTCAAAATCGCCACTTTTTTGGCGCATTTTGACTTTTCCTACAGCCTCGTTATGCTCTGAAAAGGATAAATATGAATAAAGACGTTATTGCGAAATTCATGATGTTTCTTGATCAGCATACATTAACTAAAAGTGTATCAGACCAGACTGTTTCGCATTATACTAATATTGATGGTCTTGAAGGGATTATTTCAAAAGGCTCCTCCTTCTGGTTGACCGACATTAATTACCTGAATGATAAGGAAGAATATAAGAAAGCTCTAGAATACATAATTAAGTACCTAAATGGGCTTGCGAATTCAAATGACGATTTGATAAATAAAATAATCGACAAAGTGACTAGAATAATATTTGCCAATGCTTATGTAATGTCATTCACAAAGGACTCTGATCTACTTAGCCAATGGCGAGGATATTCAAATAGTAATGGGTATTCAATTGAATTTAATTCAACCGAATTATTTAAGGTTATCCAAGAGAATAAGGGTAACATCTATCTATTTAAATGTTTATATGACGATAATGAACAACAAAGAATAGTTAAAGAAATGTGCGATACTACCATCAATTATATACGAGGATTTGAAAAAGACGACAAAACAGACAAGGTTGAATTATTCGCAACTGTAGTTAGCTTAATTGCTCCCAAGTTTAAGAATAGTCAATTCCATGAAGAACATGAGCGTCGAATCATATATTCAGATGACTTTAACAACATGGTAAATATTGAGACTTCCTTCCGGAAGAAAAACGGATACCTCATCCCGTTTAAAAAATTAAAAGTCAATATAAAAGAACCAAATTTAATAAAAAGTATAACTATTTTTTGCCCTGGATCGGAACAGATGCTGATCAAAGGAAGTCTTGAAAGATATTTGGCATCAAATGGAATAAAAACCACTGTAAAGATATCCCAAATTCCATTTCGACAAATATAAACAAAGCATAACAACGCGCTAAATCATGACCGTCCGCATCTACAAACACCCTTGTCTTGCGGGCGGTCGGTTCTTCAAGAAATATCAGAATTATTTCCAGGATCTAATAACTTTTCTGGAGAAACCCTATGATAAAACGCTTCGTTCTGGCGCTCCTGGTGCAGGTATCGGCCCTGTATGCGGGTCAGGTTGACACATCGTGGTATGCGAGTCCCCTTTTGGGCATGACCGTTTCCTATGCGGTCATTCTGCCCTCTTCCTACGAACAAGACACTAAACAGGGCAAACGCTTCCCGGTCCTTTACTTGCTGCACTGCAGCGGTTGTGACGATCTGACATGGATCCAGCCCTGTTGCGGCAACCTGAGTACACTCATCGACAGCGTGCATTTTATCGCGGTCGCGCCTTTTGACGGCAACAGGAACGGATGGTGGCTCGACAGTCCAAAAATTCCTAACTACGCCCATTCGCGGTTCCTGGTTGAAGAGTTAAAGCCACGCATTGATTCGCTGTATGCAACGGTCCCCGGCCGCGTCAGCACCGGCGTGGCCGGCATGGGCATGGGCGGTTTCGGCGCCCTGCATAACATCATTCAACACCCGGATGTGTATGGTTCGGCTTTCAGCATTAAAGGCGCCGTGGACCCCACGCTTCCGCTCAACCCGAATTGGGGCGGCAACGACTTTGGACTAACATACGATCTGGGAAATTCACCGGCGGATTCGGTGAACTGGAATGCGGTCAACATATTGCGCAATATTTACCGTCTCAAAACGGCCGACGTCCACCTGGGGTCGTACGGCGGGCGCAATGATGAATGGTTTGCAATAGAGAACCGTCGGCTCGACACCATCATGACCGGCCTTTCCATGCCCCATCTTTTTTTTGAAACGGATGAAACGCACGATTACATTCCGGACAGTTCCATGCTCCGGGTACTGCGCTTCTTTGACTCGGTATTTGTCCGTTCCCCCGTCGCGGTCCGCCCGCGCCCGGGCTTTAACGCGCAGACACAACGCCAGGCGGCGCCTGCGGGCACTGTGGTGTGGTATGACATCCGGGGCCGTCGGCTGGCGGTCTCTTCCTCGGCTGAAAAAAGGTATTTTCAACATACTGCGTCAGGTGTCAGAATTGCAGTAATGCCTGATGCTGCTTGCCGGGTGTCCTTTTACGCAACGCATTAACAAGGAGAACCGGCGCCATCGCTAACATACGATCCAGGAGATTGAAATGAAAGTAATCGCCCATCAGATTTGGTCTTTAACGCTGCTTGTATTTTTAGCGAGTTTGTTTTCGGGTTGTGCATCCACTCTGTCCGGTTATAACATCGCGGAAATCTCCGATGAAGCGGACGCGCAAGGGTGCAAAAAAATAGGCATTGTTACCGGGAATACTTCCTGGGGTGGATTTGTGTCTCAAAACAGGAGTTTGGAGGTGGCAAAAAGCAGGGCGTTAAAGCAGGCCAGGGCCAGGGGTGCAACCCATGTTTTGTGGTTAAAAATGAACAAAGGGGTTTTTGGCGCTTCGATTTCGGGAAAAGCATATGTTTGTTCGGACAATGCAAACCCCATTGGTGAAAAAGCCGATGCTGCGGCAAAAATAATTCCTTTGTCCAAATCTCTGGCGCCAAAGAAGGAAAAAGCCTTGGGCTATGCCGCGGTCATGCGGTTTGAATCCGCCGGCATGGACAGCGGCGTTTCCATGGTCATTACGGATATTTTCACCAATCAAATTCAAGCAAACGGAAAATACCGGGTAATGGAACGATCGCAAATGAACAAGATATTGAGCGAACAGGGTTTTCAAAACAGCGGCGCATGCAGCACTACCGAATGTGCGGTTGAAATAGGCCGGTTGTTAAGCATCGACAAAATGTTTGTCGGCAGCATCGGCAAACTTGGTGAAAGCTGGGTCATTAATATCAGGATCATCAATATCAAAACGGGAGAAATAGTTTCGAACCTGTCGAAACAGGTTGTCGGTAAAGTTGACAATTTAAGCTCAGCGGCAATTCAAATGGCAAATGAGTTTTCCCAGGAAAATTAACCGATAAAAGACTGATAAACCTACCGGAGCCAAAACATTATAGGTGGACTAAGGTAATTCATGAAGCCATGTGACACGGGCATCCCCGATCGCGTATCTCATTAAAATGGAATATTTTTAAGGCGCACATCGGAAAAGGACATGAACCATGAAACGCAAAGACAACATGCCTGAGCTCGTTTATTGGGGACTGTGGGGAATAAAATCAAAAGGAGTCGCTTTGGGGTTCATGTGGTTTTCGATTGTCCTTGCAGCTGGTTGTTTTGTTGTTGGTTACCTGCGTCCCAAGGCGTTCCTTGGGGTACTTCTCCTGATTGCTGCAGCGTGGTATTGGTACTCGATCAGATGGGTTGATAAAAATTCGACCTGGACAGATAAATAATTTCAATCTTTCCGTTCTTTGTCCAACACTGGCAGGCCACCTTTTCGAGTATTGTAAATTGAAAATAAAAATAGTAATTATCCTTTATCTGTTCTTGCTGTTCTTCCAATGCTCCCCCACATCAACAAGTTTTTCCGCGGCCGGTTATGTAATTGAAAAAGGAACTAACCAACCAATAGAGAGCGCCATTGTAAGTTTATCATGCAAAGGTAAAAATTCATCCTCAATGACAAACTTGAAAGGATATTTTAAAATTGGCATAATCATATATCCGGATTCATCGGACGCAGCCATATTAGATATCAATAAATCCGGATACAACTCTGTTTCGCAAACTATTTATTCCCTTTTTGGGCAGGCGAATCCGGACACATTTTTCTTGCAAAAAACACAATAAGATACCTGACAGCCCTTTTTCAAGGAGCTCATCATGAAAAATTCATTCACCGTAAATGCCGTCTTTCCCGTCCCGCCTTCCAAACTCTTTTCCGCCTGGCTCAGCAGCAAAGAGCATTCGGCCTTTACCGGCTCCCCGGCTAAAATAACCGCCAAAACGGGCGGAAAGTTTTCCGCCTGGGACGGTTATATTTCCGGGACAACCACCCAAATGGTAAAAGACAAAAAGATCGTGCAGAAATGGCGCACCACGGAATTCCCGGATGAAAGCCCGGACTCGCTCGTCACCATAGAATTCGAAAAAGCAAAAGGCGGAACAAAACTCATTCTTACGCACAGCGAGATACCCCAGGGTCAGGCGCGGGAATACAAGCAGGGCTGGGAGGATTATTATTTCAAGCCCCTGCGGGAATATTTTTCAAAAGTATTGGAATCGAAATGAATTTTACAAAAACACCGCCTGAATTATTCGCCTTTATCGACAACGCCATAAAAGGTTTTAAATGTGACGGCAGAAAAATGTTCGGCGGCATTGCATATTTTGTCAACAGCAACATGTTTACCGGCGCACACCAGAATGATCTTTTTTTACGGTTACCGGAAAACGATCAAAAACTGATTATGAAGGACTACGACGAGGTTTCCTACTTTGAGCCCATGCCGGGAAAGCGGATGTCCGAATATGTGGCGATACCGGAGAGCGTGTTCTCCCAGCCGGACATGCTCCATAAATGGCTGGATAAATCTCACCGCTATGCTTCTTCGTTGCCGCCAAAGGCAAAGAAAATGCCAAAAAAGAAATCCTAATCAAGTAGATATTTAAAAATAAATAATAGATCGTCGCTATAATCTTTTAACAACCCTTTTCGTCCGAACCTTCCGCACGATAAACAGTCCTGCCCCCGCGAATAAAACAAGTCCGACAATGAGGAATAACCCTGAGGAAATTGGCCTGCCGAAATACAAATCAATCAACGGCCGCTCGTTGACAACAAGGATTTTATAGGCGAAAACCGTGTTCGACGGCCCGGAAAAAAGTTTTACTGCCGGACCGTTTGCGGTCTGCTGCTCTACCGTCTGACGGAGCTCCGCCAACAGCTTGCGGCTCTCGCCCGCGTCCCTCGTGACAGGTGTCATGCCGTGCAGCGGGTTTTTCGGCACGGTAAGATCGCCCTTTACCTTTTTCACCCGCCATTTCTGCGGATAAAAAACGGTCCATTCCAATTTGCTCACCGGAATATCGAGCGCGGGCGCGCGGAGCCTGCAGTGCATGGGCGCGCCGGAAGGTCCGGGAAGCGACAGATAGGTTATAGTGAGAAGGACGGGCCGCTCAGAATTGCTTTTGGCAAGAAAACGCTGCAGTGATATTTTACAGGTCCCGTCGTTGTCGCGGAACGGCGCGACCGCGTTTCCGTCGAGCGTCACGGCCCAGAGGGAGACTGAGTCCCCGAATGAAAGCGACAAAAACTGCCGGTCGCGTTGCCGTATCGCGAACGTCGCCATGGTCAGAACCTTCAAATCGTCGCCGATGATGGTGCGCAAAACGCCGAGGTCGGCCATTGCATTGACAACAGGCACCGGCTGGTGGCGCGTTATTCTGCACCGGGCGATAAAAGGCGCGGCATACGATTCACCCGCGAAGATGATGCCATTTAAGTCCTTTTTGTTCTCCCCGCATTTTGCCACGAATTCCGGCGTGCATTCCTTGACAAATTGGGCGGGCGACAGGGTGACGCAGTTGTTTGCAACCACTGCTTCGGCCTCGCTGCTGCCGGCCGCCATGATGCCGAACCGGCCTGTTTGCCGCTTCGCTTCACCTATGGAAAACGACGGCACCTGCGCCAGGGAATCAACCGGTGTCTCCCCGATTATGAAAAAGGTGTACTGGCCCCTGCATTCAAAGGCGAGCGACAGGTCAATGACGCCCCCTTTCTCCTGGGTCCAGGTTTTGATCCCCGCTCCTTCGATTTTAAGAAGTGAAAACGAGGCTGGGAGCGTGATTGAAAAGCGGGAAACAGGCGCCTGCGCAACCGTCAAATGCACGGCTGACACGACAAAGGCGTTATTGTCCGACACAAACAGGCCGGTTTCATGGGCCGCGACGATCATGGGCTGCCTGCGCGCGGTGTCTGCTTTTGGTTGGGCCACGGCCGCCTTCCGACGTATCGGCGGGGCATAGTGCACTCCAAACACATTGCTGTGCGAGGGAAGCGCGCAGAAATACCGGACCATGGCCCCGGTTTTTTGCTGCGAAATCAGTGTCGCGTTTTCAAATGTAATGTCGGAATAATCCGACGGCGCATCAACCGTGACGCTGCGGTCGGATGCCACGGGCATCGGGAGCTCGATGCGCCTTGCTCCCTCATCGATATTCGCGCTCTTCACCAGGGCCAGCCGCGCGCTCCGGGACGTTTGAGGCGCACGCTGCGCGCCTGCGACAAGAACAAATCCGCTGTCCGTGGAGCAAAGGTAATCTCCCCGCGGCATGTTGATTGACAAGAATGAAATATCCGCTTCCTCCGCGAACAATTGGAGCGCGGACCACCGGGAAGTGTCCAAAACGCTGTAATCGATGGTCAAAACGGCCTGGGCCGACGAGTCGAGCAGGCGGAGGCCTGCCTGCACGCGGGTCACCACGATCGGGACCGGGCAGGCCGCGCCGGGCCGCACATACACCGTGTCGGGCTTTTTATTGATCATGTCGTGGAAATTTTTCCAGGGCATTTCAATCGTTGTGCCAGGCAGGGCCACAGGCTGGCCGGCCGCATTCCAGGCGCTTACCATCAGCGCCGACAGCACATAAATGCAGCGTTTATTCATACGGGAATACCGCATAGCATCAGGCTTCCTTATTGCCATTCGGCATTTTTGTCTTGATTTCTTCAAACGCTTTTTCCGCTTCCCTGCGCTTTTCATTTCTTTGCCGGAACCACCGGTATATCTCCAAGGCCGATTTCCATGTAAAAAACAAAAACGGCACGACCCACAAAAGGGTCAGCGAAAGCGGGATGCCTGCCAGAAGCGTTACAACAAACGCGACAGCAAACGGCGTTACGATTCCGTAAAGGACCATGCTGCGCGACCAGCCCAACCATAACCCCTTGGTCAGATATATCGAAGACACCAGCATGAGAATGAACAGCAGGGCCGAGATAATAAAAGGTGTCTTGACAGGAACGGAACGATACAGGAAGGTGAGCCTCGGTTTCTCATTCGCTTTTAACAACAGGGATTTAAACGAGTGGGGCGCGCCTTCAAAGGAAATGGCCACCGGAATCGAAAGCAGGCCGGACTCCACGATGCCCGTTGAAGGGGCGGGAGCCACGGTTTGACGTTCATCCATTTCCTCAGGTTCTTCTCCGGCCATTCCGATTCCTCCAGCGAAACCAGAGGCGCTTTTAGGCCCTCCCATAGCACCTTGCATTTCCGGTTTACTCCTTACCTGTATTTCCTCCTCTTCCTTTTGTTTCTGCATCATCTTGCCCGAAACGATGCCAAGAACACCTTTTTGTGCAACGCGAGCACGCGGGTCACCGCCCCCTCCGAATCTGCCGCCGCTCCCTTTCTTTAATGATTTTTTATCTGCCATACCCTGTTGCATAACAACGTTCGCTGCAGGGGCCTGAGCGGCCCGTTCAGCAATATCGGTTGCAACGAGCACCTGTTTTAACGGCAGCCTCAGGCCGGGGAACCAAACGGAAAATATACGCGGCATTCGTCTCTCCCCGTCTGCATCCACGTTTCCGCCGAACGCAAACGGTTTAATCCCTTCGGGAATGTACACGCACCCCTGGACGTTCTGGACCGGCATGTTGACGGAAGGATATTCAACGGCCTGCCTTCCCAGCCACCCGTAATGCCTGTTCATGGACAGGTACACGAGTTTGATCCTTGTCTCGGCGGTCCTGTCCGTCGATTTTTCAAGCGGCACGAGTATTTCGCCGGCGGAGGAATCAAACGCGGGGCGCGACGGCTTGTCGTTGCAGAACAGGCTCCACAGCTGGTAATTGGGCTTCCAGCGGAGACGGGCGAACTGTTCGCCCCGGTTTTTAACAATCATTTCAAACTCCGTTATTGATTTCCCGTCGTCGCGCATCACGGTCTTGACAACGGCCTGGCTCACGAGCGCGGAAAGCGCGCCCACGTTCTGGTGCTGCTTAAGGGTGAAGCTGACGGTATACGGGCTCGACAGGAACTGGTATGCGTAAAGCACTTCCCCGGCCTGGTCGAACCACGGCGGAAGTTCCCGTTTGTCCTTTTGGAGAATGTTCGGCGAATGGTCGCGCTGCGAAAGCTCCACGTTGCTCACCACGCCCACGCCGATAAAGCCTTCCTGCCGGGTAGCACCCACGAGCACGGGCGCCGGAAGCGCCAGGTCCTGGCTCCCCTCCGGGTATGCCGCCTCGGAGGTCAAGGTGAAAACCGTTGTCCCGAGCACGTCGTATTTGAAGAATACTGTTACAAAACGGCCGTCCGCCGAATCTGTGCTCTCCCATGCCGCGACCGCGGGTCCGGCAAGGTCTATCACATCCACTCCGCGGGGCAGTTTCACGCAAAACTGCCTGAGCTGCTGGTGCAAAATGTCAAGCGTCACTTCGGACCGCACCTGGTTGATCCCCATGCCCACCGAATAGAACGTGTTGACCTGCCCGATGATGATGGCCGCGGTGCTTCCCAGCTGCGACACTTCGCGCTGCCAGGTTATGCGGACGTCCTCACCGGCGCCGATCCCGCCCCCGTAGACAAAATGGCTCTTCCCGGCTTCATGCGGTATGAGTCTGGAACCGTTGGCGCTCACGCTGTAGGCGCCGTTGTCAAGCGCGAGTTTGAGCGCCGCCGCGCTCAGCCGAGGCACGGGGAAAAACAGCGTGTTTTTGCCGGAAGCCTGCTGCAAGGAAGCGGTGAACGTGTACTTGACGTCATAATCACCCGCGCCTTTGAGCAGCATGACCATGCTGCCGTTTTCGTCCCTGCCGCACGGCGCGGCCTTATTGTTCACGGTCATGCCGGGTGCAAGGGCCAGTCCCCTGCCGAGCGGCACGTCCACCCATTTCTTATTGTCAAGGATGGTCACCGACAAGCGGACGTCAAAGGTGAATTCCTTGTCACTGCGCTGCTTTCCCTCGAACCCGGCCTGCGAAATCACGTAGTCGACGGGCGGCGACACTTCGCTGGTGTCTTTTGCCTGTTTGTGTTTTAATCTGTCAAGAATGTTCTTGAAGTCGCTCCAGGGAATGGCGATCTTTGTCCCGCCCAGATCGGGCTGCCCCTGGTTACCCTGCGCCTGCGGCGATTCGAAGGCCGAAAGAATGAGGAAGAGGGCGATGACGGCCGCGCCTTTGGCAACTCCCCTGTTTTTTGACTTGAAAGCAAAATGGAAAAGCAGCGCCGCAACAATGCCGATTGCGAATGCGGCCGCCATGCCGGGGCCGCCGGCATTCATTGCGATTTTTATAATTGCCAAAACGACAAATCCGCCCAGGCCGGACAAAACCGGCACCAGCGCTTGTTTCACTGACGCGCTCCCGCAGGCAAACCTGCATCCGGCAAATCCGATGCACAGGGCAAGGACCCAGAAAACAACCCCTGCCGCGGCTCGCGCAACCGGCATGGCTTTGCGAAAAGCGAATGACACATCGGCTTTTTCACCTGCAACGGTAAGGCTTTTTTCAAACTGGAACCTTACGCCCTCGCGGGGAACGTCTATTTCTACCGGCAGGGTCACTGCGTGTTTGTAAACAACTGCCTGCTGATTCGAGAGAAACGCCTGGGAGACCTTGCTTTTTTCAAAATTGACCGCCCTCTCGTCATAGGACGACAGGTACCGCGAGGAATATCCTGCGACCTTTTTTATCGAGCCCTTGAAAGATGAATAGCGGAATTTTTCCGGCGCCCACACCTCACCGTTGATCTGCTGGCAGGTGACGTCGAGCACCGGCATCTGGAAATCAAACCCGCCGACCCACCCCATCTTTTTCAACTGGCGGGAGTAGACAAGCTCGAGAATGAACCCGGACCCCTCCCCTGCGCCCGCCGACTTCTTGAGCGGTATCAACAGCGTGGACGAATCGCGGCCGGACGCGGGCATCACCGCCGCGCCGTCGATTAAAGCGCTCCACAGCCGCCACCCGGCGGGCATTGACAGCTGGAGATACTGTTTGTGGTTGTTGCGTATCAGGTACCTGAATTTCGACAGCGCGTTTCCGCGGCTGTCGAACACGGTCTGGAAATGCGCCTCGTCCGCGACTGCCACGAGCACCGGCATGTCGGCGTGGCGCTTGACATCGAGCGTCAGCCGGAAGGACGGACGGCTGTACTTGAACCTCATGAGCGCGTCACTCTGCGACTGCATCCAGGCGGGCATTTCCTGCGCGTCAACCGCCGAAAGCCCCTGGATCGAATCATGCGCAAGCACCTCGATGGTGGGCGCCGCCTGAATTGCCAGATACCCGCTCTCCCGGTCCACGTCGCGGGCCGTCAATTCCGGAATATCCAGAACGCCAGAGGCGCTTTCGAGCTTACGCGTGATGTCAACGGTGAGGGAATATTCCTTTTCGGGGGTAAAATTCGTGCGCACAACCAGCACGGGCCCGCGCGCGGAGCGTTCGACTTTCCAGTCGCTGATCCCGGCCCCCTCCACCTGCTCCACGGACATGGACTCCGGCAGGGCAATCGAAAAGACCGTGAGCGGCTTGCGCCATAGCTGATAGTCGATGCGGAACCGGCAGCGCAGCTGGTTTTCCTTGATGGTGGCAATCATGCCGGTAATGGCAAATACCTTGGGCGCCATCTGCGCCTGCGGTTCGCCGCCGCCGGAAAGCGGCGACAGGTCGACGGAAAGCTCCCCCTGGTTGTCAAACGGGCATTGTATGCGCGATCCCGCCGGGGCCACCACCGCGCTCCGCTTTACGCCGTTCACCGTTGCTTCGCAGCGCTTTTTGGGCGCGGTCAGGTCAAGGTATCCGGCGGCTGAAGGCGGAAGATCGATCACGAGACGGGTCGTGCCCTCCGTATTCATCACCGGGCAGGTATAGTCGAGCCTCACCTTGTGCTCGCCGGGCCGCGAAAGCAGCATGACATAGTCGTCGCCATTATTGTGCACCGGTATGGTTTTCCCGTTGATGGTCGCCTTGTTCAATACCGCATGGTTTGCTCCGCTGCCGCTCTTTCCAAGCGGGACCTCCACCCAGCCGTGGCGCTTGAGGTTCTCCGACAGAAACACGTTGACCACGGCGTTCGCCTGGATTTGTATGGCGCCGAGATCATTGAGCGTGCCTGTAACGGCAACCGAGGCGATTAGAAAGTCGCGCGGCGCAAACACGGTTTTTTTTAGCCCCACGGTGTCGGGAGCGGAAAGCAAATCGATGATCTGCTTGAAATCGGGCCAGGGAACGTCCACGCGGGAATCTTTCAACGATACGGGGTCTGATGCGAATGCCAGGGTTGAAATAAGGGCGACAAACATCAGAAGACGGTTGCTTTTCATGGCGCCTCCCGGGAAAAGTGCGCAAAATTGTGTTTTGGATGGTATGGATTCATTATACAATAAAACGCGGGGAAAGGCACATTCGTTACAATGTCATGGACGGGGGGGATGGGACGAAGTTTATCTTATTGGCAGAGAAGAAAGATTGGAAATGCTGCGGGGGGGGGTGTCTGGCTAATACATGTTAGCAGCAAAAACATGAAGACAAATTTATTAATAGCATTGATTGTTCTTTTCCTCTTCGGATGCGTGTCTCAGCATATCACGCGTAGTGCGCATATGAACATATCTAGTCCAGGAATGACAACCATCGACTGGATGGATGCATCAATACCTCGGAAACGAGGCAAATGCAATGAAATATCAATTTGTTTAAAAGGGGATGATTCAAAGGAATTATTTCATTCGAAAAGGCCAATCCAAGCTTCAGAAATGCGTGTTACTCCGGTAAATAAAAGAAACGAAATATTATTAAAGAAAGACATACATGTTTTTGCCGCAAGCAGTTCCGGGAGACGCTATCGAATTGACAATTGTAACGTTTCCATAGAAGATACCAATATAGCCATAATACACATTGACACGATAGAGAGAAGAGTTGTTGCTACTGCAACACTTTGCCCAAAGGAGAATGGAAACACTCAACTTATAATCGAAAATGCAAAGGTGAGATTCCTAGCCAGATTGGAAGTTTCCGATTCTTTGGTTAAAATTACAAATACCTACTTTAGTAATCGAATAGACACAGTAATAAACTAATGAGAAAAGAAGATAAAAGGCTGCTAACAACGCGCTAAATCATGCCCGTCCGCATTTGCAAATACCCTTGGCCCCCGGGCGGTTGGTTCTTCAAGTAAAATTGGTGGTTTGCAAAGAGAAAACCCTGTCGCATCGACCCAACAGCCCTGTTTTACAGGCAGCGCTACTTCAGCACTACCATCCTTTTGACATTCACGTATTTACCATCCACCGCGCCTCGGATGAAATAGACTCCGTTTCCGCATTTCTTTCCCGAAATCGAACCATTCAGCAGCGGTACCGAATGGTACCCTGCGCTCTGCCTGACTCCGGCGATCCGTGCGATTACGCGCCCGCTCGGATCAAGCATTTCGAAGCCGACGACCGAGGGGGTTTCGAGGTAATAGCGCACAACCTTACCCTTTATTTCGAGGCTGCGCATAGCGCTGCCCGATATTCCCCCGGCGCTAGCCGGAGGGAAAATCGTGGAAACCTGGCCGATCGGATACACGGTGTACGTGGCCGCCCCTTGGCCGAGCCCCGTTGAAGTGGCAGTGACGGTCACCGTCCCAGTGGTGAACGTCGACCGCACGGCTACTTTACACATTCCACCTTCGGCATTAAGCTCCGGGTCAAGGGGCGCATGGTACCCAACTCCCTTGGCCTGACCAGGCGTCACAAAAGCGTCGGTGCCGCCGCGGTATTCGCACGGCCCATTAACGGCAAAGGTGATTGTATTGGTCGCGGTAGGACACCAAACCTCTTTGCTGTCGACAACCGTTGCAAGAATGGTCGCGACATCCGTTCCGTTCGCGGTGATCTGAAAGGTGGTCCCGTCGGGCTTTTGCAGGTTCGGATCCACGGTCAATTTAATATGGTCGGGGTCGCCGGCCGTCACTTTTTGATCCGAACAGACCGTCTTGCCGGTTGAATCGAGCCCCTCAGCAAGAAGAGTTCCCGATGCCCAGGCGACGTCCCAATAGCATTGATAGGAAATGAGCGTCGTAGCCTGGTCTCTCCAGCTCGCATCGCCGCCGCCCTCTTTCGGGTTGGGAACTTTTTCGCCGAGGCTGGTTCCATTCAGCGATAACCGGACTTTAGGACAGTTGCTGAACACATTGACACGCACGGTTCCCGTTCTGTTCCAATGGTGTGCGATTGCAACGCCGGGCTTGATCGAATAAGGAATCCAGGCGACGCGGTAGATGTTATACAGCAATTTCGGAATGCGGTTGGCATCCATGACCGATGACCCGAACGATCGCGCGGTGCGGGCATCCCCTAAAAATTGTCCGACCTCGCCCGGCGGCTCGGCAAGATACCAATGCGCGAGGCCGAACGCGTTGGCTTTCCAGGAGGCTTTCCAGTTCTGCATGTAAGCACCCGAGAACTCCAGCTCATGGTCATAGGCAAAGCGAGATATCCGGGCCGGTCCGGCATCCCACGCTTCCGCGCCGTACGCCGGAAATTTGCCGCAAGTTCCCACCCCCCCATTTTTTTGTCCCGCTTCGCATCCCGATGAAGAACACTCGATAACGTCGGAGATGCCGGCTTTGCAGCCGTCACCATACGACCGGTCCGACTGGGCCCGTTTTTCGATCGGATCCCATTGCAGCGCAAGCGCTTTGAGCGACCGCGCGAGGCTGTCGATGATGCCGGCGTTGGTTACTTCCCACATGAGAATACTGGGGTGGTTGCGGTCGTGGACTATCATGTCGCGATGCAGTATGGTTTTAAAGGCAATCGTTGTCGCCCTGAGGTTGTTGGCCTGGAATGCATCCTCGCCGTCGCCGCTCGGCTGATCGATCATGACGCCGAACGCGTCGCACGCCTCGACGAACTCATGCGCGCAGGCTGAGTGGCCGGGCCGCCAGCTCGTACCGCCGCAATCGGCGACCAGCTTGGCGTCCTTCCACAACAGCTCGTCGGGCACTGCCGAGCCGAGCGCCGGATAATTGTAACGGCCCGCCATGCCCCACATGTAGTGCATATGGCCGTTGATATAGGGGTAATCGGTGTCCCACGTGATTTTCCGGATTCCAAGCGGGCTGGTGAAAACGTCGACCGTGGCGCCGCCGATTTTGACGATATGGTATACCTTGTGCATATTCGGTTTCCCATAGATGCTGTTGGCGGGATACCAGAGTTTGGGATTGGCAATATCGCCGGTCTGGTCGAAGACGAAGTCGCCGCCCGCGTCGATCGCCTGGGTACTTTCTTTTGTCAAAACCACGGTACTGCTCGCGTCGACCACCTTCGTTGTGACCGTGACGGTCTGGGCCGCGCCGCTCTCGTTCACGACGTGGGTCATCATGCGCACGGTCGCGGCAGCATCGCTTGCGAGAACCGTTCCGACGCAGGTCCCCCAGTTGCTCACGACGGAGTAGATGTTTGCCGGGACGTATACTTTGTTGGTAATACGCATCCAAACCGGGCGAAAGAGGCCGCCGTCGTGCTGTCCGAACCGCGGTTCGCCCCCAAACCCCGGATCGGTATAGAGTCCGCCGGAATTGCTGACGCGTACAACGAGAATATTGTCGGTCCCGTCGAAATGCACATAGGGCGTCGCATCGACGATGAACGGTATGAACCCGTACGCATACGTGGCGAGAGGATTAAGCGTGGTGTTGCCTTTAATAAATTTTCCGTTGATATATACCGCGGCGCCGACGTTGGCTCCTCCGAATTCAATGAAGACCTTACGGTCGGCATACGACGCGGAAAGCGTGAAGTGCTTCCGGTAGCACATAAAGCCGCCATACGTAACCCCGTCGCCGCTGATATTGTTGATGTAGGTGTCATCGTCGTTGACGGTGTGCGGCACCCCGACAGTCTTCCACCCTGCGTCGACAAACGCGACAGCGGTATCCCCTGTCGGATCACCTTTTGTGAACTTCCATGGTGTAACACCCATGTTAATATCGACCCTGTCGCTCGGCTCCGGGCTATAGGTTTCCGCCAGGCAGATTGCAGCTCCTGCGGCCGCAATGAGCGCAGCCGCCAGCACCATGTTCCGTTGCATAAAATCCCCCCTTGTTCGGTTGATCGGATTGAGGTTCCCGCGTCCCGTTAACTGATAATCATTTTCTTTTTTCAGGTGGCGTTAACCGCATTACAAAGCAGTCTTTAAACCCCGCTATTTTCCGTCCCTTTCGACCTTCACCCCCGCATTATCCGGGCTCATCTTCACTTGAGAATATAAAGTTTTCGCGTCTTTTTGTCAACTTTGGCAATGCTGAAACCGACAATTCTCATCTTTCCTTGATACCGGACCTGGTGTTCAAAGTAACCGGGAAGGACCCATAATAATATATCTGGACGCATCCAAGTTCCGCAGCGTATCTTAATGACAAGAGATAAAAGACGGAAGATGCTGCATGAGGGTTGATAAAGCGGTATAATATATTGGGCTGGTTGAGTGAAAATTGAATTAGGAGTTGTCTGTTTAATACATTTTAGCTTCAAAATGGAATAAATATGAAACCCAAATTACTCCTCGTAGTTCTATTGTCAATAAGTGGTTTTCAGTGTAAAAATAAATCGACAGTTCCTTGTCCGTTGTGTGTCGATCCTGCATTTGTGATAACAATGATGGATTCAACAGGAAACAAATTAGGTGGATTTACGATAAAAGCAAGAACAACATCTGGGGAAACGCTAATAGTCAATTCATTAAATCCCATTTGGCAAGTAGATTCAACCTATGTAATTAATGGGAATAGCGGGTTATATCATTTGGAAATATCTAATCCGCAATATGAGACCATAAATATCGATAGTGTAGTTGTCCAGGGCGGAAGATGTGGTCCAAATGCCAGAATATTAGGAATAATTGCGAGAGAACCAAGATTATCAAAGAAATTAAATGCTACTTATATAATTGCCTTCGATTCCTCCGGCGTTGGCTGTGGAAATTGAGGAGTCAAGGGCACAAGTGAAGCTATCAAGTCGCTAAATCATGACCGTCCGCATTTGCAAACACCATTGACATGCGGGTTCGTTTTCGACGGTTCACCACTAAGGAAGAACAATGAGGCAAGAAGAGAGGAACGCTGTATGAATATGTCTATGAAGGATTTTCTATTGGGAACCGTCGTGGTGGCAATGTGGTTTCTGGCAGGGTGTTCGGCGAGGAACCCAACAGGGCCGACCTATGGGAATAACGTAACCGATATTGATGGGAACGTTTATCACGTGGTTACCATAGGGACCCAGACATGGATGGTTGAAAACCTGAAAGCCACAAGATACAACGACGGAACCGCAATACCGTTGGTAACGGATAGCGTTGCGTGGAACGCTCTGTCTACGCCAGAATACTGCTGGTATAATAATAATTCAATAACCTATAAGAACACCTATGGAGCATTATACAACTGGTATACCGTAAACACGGGTAAACTTGCCCCGACGGGCTGGCATGTGCCGGCGGACTCGGAATGGAGCGTGCTTACCACGTACCTTGGCGGTGAGAGTGTGGCAGGGGGGAAGCTGAAGGAAACCGGTACAACACACTGGGGATCCCCCAATACTGCAGCGACAAACGAAACCGGTTTTACGGCGCTTCCGGGCGGTTGTCGTGACGGCATCTATGGAACCTTCCACGACGTTGGCCATGGCGGTTTCTGGTGGTCGGCTACGGCCTACGATGCAACGTACTCATGGTCGTTGGTCCGTTACATGGACTACGGCAGCGCAAACGTGTACAGCACCACCACCATCAGTAATAACGGGTACAGCGTCCGGTGCGTCCAGGACTAAGTGTGACTTGAAAACCTGAAATCTCCCGAAATCGTTTCAGCAATTAAAGGTAATTACTTTATGCCTAAACTCGGTGCCTGCGGCGACAATTGCGATCTTTGCCCCCGCTATAAGGCCACAAAATCCGGTAAAATTGAAGAACTGGAAAAAGTTAAGGAATTATGGGTAAAAACCGGATTAAGGGACAATTCTATTTCAGCCTCTGATCTTTCCTGCACCGGCTGCACACCCAACAAGTATTGTGGGAGCAAGGAATTGTTACATTGCGTGATAAACCATGGAATTCAAAATTGCGGTTATTGCAAATCCTATCCTTGCGAAATACTATTGAAAAGTATCAATAAAACTGAAAATTGGATTTTAAATATCAAAGACAAATGCACAAAAGAAGAACATGAAATGTTGAGCAAGGCCTTTTGTATGAAAAAGGAAAATCTGGATAAAATCAAAGCCGACGCCCATAAAAATAATATTTAATGGGCGTTCCCCTCGCTTCGCTCGGGTCGGCCCTCCTTACGGTCTCGGCCAAAGGCCTCGGGCCGCCTTGGCCCTATGCCGCTTTCGCGGCGGGTCCAGGCGACATCGCGCTCCAGCGCGACCTCCAGTCCTGCCTAACGCGAAAACAAAACATTCGGTTATCAATCAACCGGAGATTGCCACGTCGCAAGATGCTCCTCTCAATGACGTTTGATTTTTAATCTTATCCAATACAAACCTTTTTTCTTTATCAAATGACGTCCGTGGGTGCGCCCAACGGAAGCTTTAATCTTGCTACTGGAGGTACCCGGCTGCACCCAGGAGGGGGTGTGCCCTGCTATGTAGAGGTGTAGCGCGCTACTCCTCTACATGCAGGGCCAGGGATTGCGCCCGCCCAACGGAAAGGGCGGAAAGCGCACTTCCCCCAACAGATTAATAATAATTTGAAATACTGGGATTAGATTTCTGCTAGATAATAAACATGCTCTTTGTCAACAAAATGGTCAAAGATCTCCTCATTGTGCGAAATCATAAGCATCGCCGTGCCTTCGCTCCGCTTTTTGTCAAGAATCGAAAGCACCTTTTTAACGCTGAGGAAATCCAGTCCGTTTAACGGCTCGTCAAGGATGAGCAGGTCGGTGGCAAGCACAATAGTGCGCAGCAGGTTAAGGCGCTGCTTCTGGCCGCCGCTCAGCATCGCCACCTTCTTGCCGAGAAACGCGCTGGTGATTTTTCCGTCGAACAGCTCGGCAAGCACCTGCGAAAGCCTTTCGGGGCCAAGTTTATCGGCAAGAGGAAGCCCTTCAAAGGTCTCCCTCACCGTTGCCGCAAGGTTGAGCGACTCGTCGGCGTGCTGGAACACCATTCCGGCCTTTCTGCCCCATATTTTTTTCGCCCAGGCCTTTTTGAGTGTCCTCTCCGTCAATTGCATGCCGCAGAGCGTCATTACCATTTTCTGCGCGGGATACAGCCCCATGATCACCTTGGCCAGGGTGGTCTTGCCCACGCCGCTCGGCGCCTTGACATATACCATTTCTCCCTTGCGGATCACCAGGTCGGCCCCTGCCGTGTGCGCCGCGTCTTTGTAGAGGCACAGGTCCCTGCCGAACACGGTGAATCGCCCGCCAAAATGGAGCACCGGCTCTCCCGCCGCGCCGGGCGCGGCCTTGGCCGGGGCCTCCCCGAGCCAGTTGAGGTATTCCTGCGCCGAAAAGTCAACCACCTCCACCTCGGTCCCGTCCCTGCGGCGCAGTTCCTGCAGATGGATTCTCGGAAGAAAAGAGCGGTATTTCGCGTACAGCTCGCTTATCACCGAATAATCGTGCGTAATGACCATGACGGTGAAGGGGCGCCGGGTGTATTTCTCAAATAGCAATTCGAGGAACAGGTTGCGGTAGTTGTTGTCGAGGCTGCCCGTGGGCTCGTCGAACACGAAAAAGCTCCGGCCGCCCGCGCCGGCCGCGGCCAATAAAACGTCTATCTTCTTGAACGCCATTGCCAGAAGCACGCGCTGTTTTTCCCCGCCGCTGGGCCGGTACGGCTTGGGATATACATCGAGGATGCGGCGAATGGCGCCGGCGTCGGCGTTCTGCCACAGCCTGGCCATGATGCCTGCTTCGTCTTTTGCAAGCCGCAGGCTTCCCTCGTTGAGCTGGTCCGATATTTTCAAAAGGGAATTAAGGTGCGACGAAGGCTCCTGGAACACGAAAAAACTGTTTTTCTTTATTTCCTTTACCACCTCTTCCCCGAGGTATGACGCATACGGCTTTCCGTTGACTGTCACCTGCAGCTCGTTTGGATCGAGCAGGCCGTAAACAGCCTTGGACACCATTGATTTCCCGATGCCGGACTCGCCGAACAGAAACGTGATTTCATCCTGGAATATGTCGTAGTTGGCGGCAGACACGATGTTGCGCTCGCCCGATCTGATCTGCACCGAATAGCGCTCAAGCGTCATAGGCGGTGCCTTTCCGCGTAGCCGTTTGCGATATGATAAATGGACATCAGCGAAAACACGATGAGGAACGCCACGGTTATGCCGAGCAGGTGTTCGAAGAACAGCGAGCCGATGTAACCAGGGTGCGTGAGCGCATATCCGATTGAAAGTATGTCCTGCTTGCTGTCTATATTGGCAAGCAGGCTCCCCATGGTGGCCGGAAGCGTCACCGCATTGACATCGGTGGAAAGCCCGACGGAAATGATGAAGTCAACGCTGCACTGCAGGAATATGGCCGCGCCGAACACCGAAATGAGCTTGTTGAGGATGTGGATGCGGCTGTTTTTCCACAGGATGTCGAAATTCACGACGCGGCCTTCCGAAATGCCGCACACGCGCATGGCGTTGTAGAAATCGAGCTTTTGGTAATGCGCGATACGCTCCCGCATGAGGTCGACGAACTCTATGAAAACGAACAGGCTCACGCAGAAGGCAAGCAGGGGGAAAATCACGGCGGCGCTGCGCAAAACACCGGCCTGCACCAGTACGCTCACGCCCACGTAGCCGAATAGGATTCCGACAATTTGAGGAATAGAGCGTATCAGGTTGAGGAGAAACGTGAGGAGCAGGTATAATGTTTTGTTTTTCTGCGCCTCAAAAAAATGGAGCGCCAGCGTGACACCCCACGCCAGAAGCAGGGTGAACACCGCCACGAGCAGTGCGATGGTGAACGTGTTGATAAACCCGGTTGTCACCTGGCGCAGGGCGGGCTTGTTCAAAAACAGGATGTCCCAGACCGCGGCAACAAGGATCCCAAGGATCCAGATGAAGGTCCAGCGGAGATCTTTCTTAATAAATAGTTGTTTGAGCATGACTACAAGTTGAAAGTTAGATGTTGAAAGTTGAAAGTTAAATACAACCGGTTTGTTTGTATATTATCGATTAAGACCATCTTTTTTCCTGTTTTTAAGGGACGACGCAAGTCCCTGCAGCATTTTTGAAATGTTTACCAATTCGGCTATAAGTGATTGCGTATCCCCCTGATTAATTATTCCAATACTGCTTGATATATATATCTGTGTCCTTAATTCGGCAGCTGAACCTTTCGCGATAAAAATAAACCTTCGAAAATCGACAGTACTGTTTCGTTCACTCCCCTCGGCAATGTTGGAAGCAATTGAAACCGCAGCACGCAGCATCTGGTCCTTCAGACTGTAATCTTTGCATCCTGCCAGTAGCGAATAAAGTCTGACCGTTACCCTGCAGGCCTTTTTCCACACATCAAGATCCTCAAAATTAGCACTCACTACCCTTCTCTTCCTTTCAACTTCCAACCTTCAACTTTCAACTCTCTTTTTTTACTTGTTTTCTATTCTTTTTTCCGCCCTGTTCGCTATTGCGTCGACCACGATTTCTGTCCCCTTTACCGTGTAGAATATCCCAAGTATGATGACGATCACGATGTCGTAATTCTTATAAAGCATCTGCCGCAGCATCTCGTAGCTCAGATGGCCGTGAATGTTGAGCGCCATTTCTATGATGATGAGGCCCGTGATGAGAAACGACGCCTGCTCCTTGATGGTGGGCAGGTATTGGTACCGCGCGTTGGCAAAAATATGGCCCAGCACGTGGCCGTCGAACCGTTTTCGGGGCCTGAGGATCCCGGCCGTGGGGATCCCACCGGGCCCGTGCGGAGAATAAGAGCTGCTCAGGTTCTTGACAAGCGCGGTTTCCACGTACCCCTTGCGGCTTTCGGCAACAAGAAAAGCGTAGAATTTATTGGCATAGGTAACGAGCAAACCGTTGGAAACCACCCCCAACAGCGCCATGAAAATAATCGTGTCGGTGTTGAACTCGGTGCGGATGGCATAGGCAATAACGTAGGCCGGCGAGAAGAGCACGAAATACGCCGCGGTTTTTCCGATGGCCGAAAGAACGCGCAGCACAATCGAGGCAAACGTTTTCGGAGGCGCAAGCGCAAGCTGTTTTTTACGGCAGAAACGCCATACGGCCAGGGTCTGCACGCCGTAATACGTGAGGAACATCACCACGGCATACACTATGATGAATTTCAGATACATGAAAAAAAGCTGACCGAGTTTCTTCCACGACAGGGTCTCTTCCACATACGATTTCTGGAGCTTTTTGCTGAACTCGCTTTCCCGCAGCGCCAGGATCTTTTCAACCGTGGCATTGTTTTTTTCGAACTGGCCGGGATAATAGACGTTCACCACGTCCCTGAGCAGCGCCTTGTGGAAGGAATCGTCAAAATCAACGAATGAAAGGTCGCCGTATTCCTGGGCCCTGCCGGTTTCCTGTTTGTGCGTCTCCTGCGCGCCCAGGCGCACCACCACCATCACGGCAAGCAGCACGATGCTAACAAAAGCGATACTGAGGATATGCTCGATCAGTTTCTTCCTCATTTACCGTTCCCGCCGCCGTTTTTCGGCTCAATGAAGATTTCACCCTTTTCATAGCGAACGTCGCATTGCTTCCCAATCAGCATGTTCTCCAGGTCGCGCACAAGGTACTGGGTGCTTTCGTCGAGCTGGGACGTGTTTGCATACGGCGCATTAAGCGAGCAATGCACTTCGCTGCCCTTTGCCTCGCACCGCCATACGGGCACCGTTTTTTCCTGTCCGGTAAGTTTGTCGAAATGGGAAAAATATTCCGCGTACGTTTTGTTCGCGGCCTTGAAACGGTCAAGGATCCGCTCCGTCAGCATATCGGTGAGGCCCTGCGGTTTTTCGGCGCCCTGCTCCAGGCGCTTCCACCCGGTTTTCGCGCCGAACCTGCTCCATCCGTATCCGGTTTTTTCGCCAGGCCTCTTGACGCAGCAGGAACCCCCGCAGGAAAACAGCCTGACCACCACCTCCCCTTTTTTAAGCCAGCCGCTTTCGAGCCCGGGGGGATATTTTTCTGAAAAAGAAACGGCCCTGTCGGCCTGTATCTGCACCGTGTCGCCGATGATGGCGCATTTTTTAAGCACCTGCCGGTACTGTTTGCCTTTGTCGCCTTTAAAGTTTCCTGTCTCGTCCTTCTCGATGAACCATGTCTTTTCGTCGAAAGCGAACCTGAGCGCGCGCGTCAGCTGGTCACCCAGGATTTCATTTTCCTTCACGATTTGCAGGGGCGCATTCGCCGCGAATATATTTTTTTCCGCATCGGTGAGCGGCTGCTGGTACTGGTTGAGGATGGTGTAGTCGCGCGGCTGGGAAAGGATGAGAAAATCGGCGGTGGATTGGGAAAATGAAACAGTAAAAACAAACAGAAGGAATAAAATCGTATATCGCAATAGCATTTTTGCTTGTCTTTTCCGTCTGCGAAAGCCGGATGCCGGGGGAAACCTTAACGTGGTTTCCCCCTCTGGAATTTCTTTACTTAATCAATGAAAATAAACCTTTTTTCTTCGGGCTCTCCTGCCACTTTTCCACCGTTGACAGCTGCGACGCCGTACCGTACAGGTCGATGGACTTGTCGTCGAACTGCGTGGAGAAATAGGCCATCGACGGCAGCGAGAACAGCCACGAGCCGAGCGCCAGCTTCTGATCGAGCTGGTCGAGCATCTGCGAATAGTGCTGTTTGTCGCCGATTTCGCGCGTTGACATGAACCCGTAAATGTAATCGAGCAGCAGTTTGAAGCTAGGCTGCTCGGGCGACGCCGAGCCGAGGTCGAGCTTGAAAAAGTTCTTGCTTGCGGTAAAGCATGACGGGTCGGCGGACTCCTTCCCTTTGGCGTCGGCGACCGTCCTGAAGTTGATTTTGTAACCCTCGAAATCCGGCTCGCGCAGGAAAATCGGGAACAAGTCGAACAAAAAGTTGCTGCGGTACCCGCTTATGGCAACGAGCACGGCGTCGTACGCCTGCTTCTTTATGTCATCGTTGCCCACCGCGCTCACCTTTACCTTGCCGTGGAACAGCGCGGGGTCGTTCATGATTTCGACAAGATCGGAAAGCTCTTCCTTGAAATCGTAATTGAGGCATGTCTGGATGCGCACCGTGTCGGGCAGCACCGACGGATCGGGCCCTTCCCTGAGCGTGTCCGGGGTCACCACCTGCTCCTCCACGTAATACGACGTGGTGGGAAAAATGCTGTTGTTGAGGTATTCTGAGTAATTGTCGCCCTCGCCTTTGTAATTGGCGATATGGCGCTGCTGCTGGGAACTCATTTTGAAGAAACGGTTCATGATGATCTGGTTGTTGATGAGCTTCCGCAGGGCGAGGCGCTGCTGGAGGTTCAGCCGTTCGACATTGAACAGCACGGCGAAAAAGCACGTGGCGATGCTTGATTTATGGAAAAACTTCGTGCTGTCGCCGAGGATGGACGACACGGCGCCGAACGGCGTGGACAGCAGCGTGTTGATGTTGCGGTTCCGGAGTTCGGTGGTGTAGGTGCTGTTGTCAATAAACGGCTTGAGGATGAAATCGGGGATGTGCGCCATACCGCCGGGCACCTTCTGGAAATAAATCACGTCTTCGTACTCGCCCGACATGAGATAGGGGCCCGTGCCCACGGTGTACGCAGGGGCGTCCATTTCGGAATTGGCAGGGATGATCTTGAACGAAAGCACTTCCTTGATGTCGGGCTCTTTCCAGTCACGGTCGCCCTTGAACTGGAATTTGATCTCGTTGTTGGCGTCGGGCCCGGAAAAATCGAAATTCGGGATTGCTTGCGACACCAGGATATAGTCGGGCGAAAGGCTCCCCAGCTTCTGGATGCGGCGCAGCGTGAATTTAAGGTCCTGCGCGGAAAAGAAAACGTCCTGTTTCGGCGTCACGGTGGCCTTGTTCTTGTCCATGGTCACGCTCCAGCTCGAATGCCATTTTACGCCCTGCTTGAGCCTCACCGTCACCACGCTTGTCTTGGCGTCAACGCTCAGAAGTTCTCCCAGCCCGTCTTCGTACGTGATGCCACTCGGGTTGGCCGAAACGTTGAAAAGGCCGTCAAAGACCACTTCATCGAGTTTGTCCGCAATGGGGATCGGGCTCGGCACATGCGGGTCTATGCGCGGCTTCTGGTGCGCAATGTACGGGATTATGATTTTGCCGCTCAGGTCCTTGTGGAACACGAACCAGTACACGGCCGCGCCTCCAACGCATACGAGAAGAACTCCTAAAATGATAAGCACCTTTTTCATGGCACATCCTTTCTAATCTTGATTAATAAAATTCACCGCAGAGACGCAAAGGACGCAGAGAAGAAAAATATCGAGTTTGTTAAAATATAAATTATCATTTCTCTTTCTTTGCGCTCTCTGCGTCTTTGCGGTGATGTTTTCTTTTTCGCTCTTTATCCTAGTTAATTCTTCTTTATAATCGGTTTCTGTACCATCACGCTCACCGTAAACGGCTTGAACGCCGGATACGTGAAATTCACTTCAAGAATATTGCCCTTGTCCTTGTTCATCTGCACCGGTGTGATCTGGCATTCCCAGTCGTTTGCCGCGGTGGGCGCGCCGATGGAAAACCTTCCCTCGTTTTTAAGAAGGGTCTTGTTGCAGGATATCGCATCGTACCACTGGCTAGCCGCGGCGTTCTGGGCAATCTCCTTGGGCAGTTTGATGTTCACGTCGTAAACAGGGAACTGCGCGTCAGTCTCTATGTTCACGTTGAGCCTGATATAATATTTGTTTTTCGCGCCCCTGTTGCGGTTGTCGGTGACCGGCAGCGCGAACACGCGCCGGTATTCCTTGGGTTTGGAAATCCACTTCGCGGACATGGGGTTGCATTCCGCAATCCTGATCTTGAGGTCCTTGTCGTCGCCCTTGTAATGGTTGCCGTGCGTCACCACGGCGCGCGCCTTGAGCACCCCGTTCTCCTCGGGATTTTTTATAAACTGCTCATAGCACAGCTTGATCGCCTTTGCAGGGAACTCAAAGTCCTTCATTTTGGCGAGGTCGGCGATAAGCTGGGCCTTCTTTTCCGCAAGGTGGTTTTTCGAGCCCGACGAGAAGGTCACGTCGTACACGGGAAAGAAAACGGAATCCGAATAAAGCGAATCCACATTTTCGAGGACCGTGACTTTTTCCTCGCAGAACTTGTTCACGCGGTTGCGCGTGACACGCTCGATGGTGGTATACAGCGAATCTTCCAGATCACGCACCACCGCCTGCCTGAAGGGAAGGATCCCCTGCGGATTGATAAATGTCTGGTCGGCATGCAGGGTGCGCAGACCGGCCTCGGCCTGCTGCCACGCCGCTGATGACAGCGACCCCTTGATGCCCTTCATCTGTTGCTCAACGCTCATCCGGTCGAGGTCCCGGTACTTGTCTAAAAGGAACCCGAGCTGTTTGGCCTGCACCAGCAGGCCTTCAATGGCGCGGAAATCGCCCTGCGCCTTGAGCATATTCACCTGCTGCACGAGCATTTCGGCCTGGCGGCTTTCCGCGAGGCGGTCCGACACAAACGCGGCGAGCTTCGCCAGTTCGGCGTTGAGGGCCTGCGCGCTTTTGCTTACCGCGTGTTTGCCGTACGACTCATCTATTTTCGCGGGAAGGGCGCTTTGCACCGCCGTCACCCGTGCGACAAGACCCTTGAAAAAGTCGTCGTTCGGGAACTGCGGGCCGTCTTTTACGAATTTACCGATGCGCTCGACGGAATCCTTGAGCGCGGCAAGTGTTTTGGCCTTGGAATCGAAATCAACGACATATTTAGTCATCAGGGTGAGTTCCTGCGGAACAGGAATGTCCGCCTTTTCGAGCAGGGTGGCGAGAGGCGCCAGGGACCCCGTATGATACAACGCCGGGTCAAAAGGCGTCGCGTCTTCCTTGCCCGACATTTTCATGGTGAGAAAGGGCATCACTTCGTCAAACCTGTTCTTGAGCACGCGCTGGCTTTCGCTGGTGACATTGGGCGCCAGGATGCTTTTCTGGCCGAAATACGAAATAAAATCGTTGGTCCTGGTCAGAAAATCCTCGGGATTGCCGCGTGTCGCCTTTTCCTTGGAGAAAAAATCCAGCGCCGCCAGGTACGCCTTCTGGAAATTCATTTCGTCTTCGAGGTTGGCGCGCAGCTTTTTGTAATTCTGGTACGCCGGGTCCGTGGAATTCACGATGCGCGGAGGGAAAATGCTTTCAATGGCCAGCAGTTCCTTGTACACCGCCTCCAGCGCCGCCTCGTGGCGCTTTATCGTGTCGATGGCCGTGCTGAAATTGAGTCCGTCGATCTGCGTGGTGGTGCCGATGCCCTTGTATGCGCTCCTGTCAACCACGTTCCTGGCAAGCGTCGTATTGTATTCGGCTGCCTTGGTTTCGAACTTGAAACGCCATTGCGGCGCATAGCGGTATTTCATGGTAAGCACAAAGTCCTCTCCCCCTGTTTCGAGGAACCAGTAATATGCAGGGGACTTTGTATGCACCGCATACACGCTCAGGGAATCCGGCCACTGGGTCTCGTCTTTAATTTTTTCGCCGGGTGTTTTATTTTCCGCATAGGTGGCCGAGAAAAAGCTGTTCATCTTCTTTTTGGACGGCACATTCAGTACAAGGTAGAAATTGTCCTCGGCAGCGGCCGGGAACATGATGACGTATTTCTTCTCTTTCTTGAGCTCAAAATCCTTTTTGTCGTTCTTGAGCTGGATATACCCCTGTTCCGCGGGGGAAAGGTCCGGTTTGGGTTTGAGTTGCGCGTACGGCGCGCACGAAAGCATGACGAGCCCGGCCGTTGCGAGCGTTGCGATAAATACATAGAATGCCTTTAATTTCATCCACTGCTCCTTTTAGAAGGTGGGGGGATACTATTATATATGGTCTGGATTGGATTAATAATATAACAATCGCCTGATACTAAGGCATTTTTTGAAATGATTTTATTTAATAATAAATAAAATTAAATAAATCTGGTTCGCTGAGCGGGTGCAGCCGGGTACCTCCCGTTGCTAGCCCGTTCCTTCTGCTGGGCGCACCCTTGGAGCACCCGGTTACCCAGGAATCCTGTAAAAAAGCGCTCAATTTGGTATCCCAATACACCTGAAAATTTCGTATATTATCAAAGCAAGTCTGAATCAGAAAAGGCAAGAAAGATAGAAGGAAATAATCCACATGAAACCTTTTTCTGCGCTGCTCATCCTTGTAATATCTTGTATCTTCATTTTACCGGCACCTTCCCTCTCCGATGAATTCTCCCCCGACAGCATCATCGGCATCGCCAGACGCGTAGCCAACTATCACATGAAGGGCGGGATAAACCAGCCCAACAGCTGGGACGGCGGAGCGTACCTCACCGGCATCATGGCCATGCACCGGCTCACCAAAGACACCGCCTATCTCAACGCCGCCACACGATGGGCGGTCAAATTCAAATGGATGCCGTGCGTGTCGGTTACCACCACGACCGCCGACGACATCTGCTGCTGCCAGACCTATTGCGAAATCTACCAGCTCGACCCGAAACCTGCCAACGACTCGATGATAGTGAATTTTAAAACGAATCTCCAAAACCTTTTTTATACAGTAAAACAGCGCGGCATCTGGAGCTGGGACGACGCCCTGTACATGGCGCCGCCGGCGGTGTCGCGCTATTGCCTGACAGTTAAAAACAATGAATTCCTTGATTCGATGGACCGGTACTGGTGGACAACCAGCACAAACCTGTATGACACTAACTATCATCTCTGGTACCGAGACGGCGGTTTCAAGTCCCAAAGGGCAGCCAACGGCCAGCCCGTGTTCTGGTCATGCGGCGTGGCATGGGTCATGGGAGGGATAACACGCGTGTTGCAGACCATGCCGCTTGATTATCCCCAACGGCCCAAATGGGAAACTCAATTCAGGGAAATGGCGGCCGCGATCAAGGCCGAACAGGGATTCAACGCGCTTTACAGCGGCCTGTGGACCACGAGCATGCGCGACCACACGCAATGGCCCGATCCGGAATCCAGCGCGTCCTCGTTCTTCTGCTTCGGTATGGCCTGGGGCATCAACAACCACGTGCTCGATTCGGCGCAGTACATTGACTGCGTGCGAAAAGCCTGGCGCGACCTTGTGGCGAACGTGGGCACCGACGGAAGACTGCAGCGATGCCAGACGGTAAACTGGCAGCCCGACAATATCATCGTGAGCAATTCGTCGGTTGAAGGCGAGGCCGCGTTCATGCTTGCGGGAGAAGAAATGTGGAAATTGGCAAAAGGGAACACGGTTTCCGCGCAAAATAAATCGCCGGGGATTCAAGCAGGGCGATGCGCTTTGAAATCGCTGATCGTAACAATAAACAGGACAGGCGATATTTCAGTTCCACCGGAAGCGCATGGCGTTGAGATATTTACTATTCAAGGAAAAAGGATCTGCAACTATGAAGTCTCGCATGGCGCAAGAGTGCTGATCCAAAATAATCTTTCAAAAAATGCAGTTTATATGGTGAGATATACCAGGTAAACGGGTCAGAAAACAAATTTACAGGAAAAAATAACAATCAAGGCGTTTCCACTCTGCTCGATGTCGGTTTTCTTTCTACCTATTTATCTGCACTCAGCGGGTGCGCCATTTAATTGATGATTGAAGATTGAAATTCCGCAATCTTCATTCTACAATCTAAAATTTCAAAAAGGGGGATACCTCCCCCACAAGAAAAGACTAAATGACAAAGAAGAGGAAGTCGCCCGTGTAAACCTAGGGTCCCACCCGCCGCTCCCCCGCCCATGTCTGCAGTCCCCAGCCGTACCCGATGCTGTAGGCGCCAAACGGGCCGAGCGCCGCATAGGCGCTTATCGTGTCGGGAGATGTTACAATGTGGAAAATCAGATACGCTGCGGAGCCAAGACTGTCGAACCTGGCCCTCATTATATATCCGGAGACTTTTGGCAGATTCCCAAAAAAAACATACTGGAGGCTGTCAAGCGCTGCAACCGGCAGGATATTCTGGCCCCAGTTGATTGAATCATTTCCCGGATTCAGGTAAAACCCGGTAACGGCATATGTTCCCACGTTGATGAATTTGAGTGTGAACGAGTTGCTCGTCTGATTGCTTTTCGGACCGAGAATAGAGCAGGAAAAGAAAATGGCGATAATGGTAAATAAGGCTGTTTTCCGCATAACATTCCCTTTCTATTCCATCAAAAAATATTCTCATAGATATCTTATCATTAACGACAAATAATTTCCAAATTTTTCCTTGTGAAAAAACCACTGTGCAATTGGCGACGCGAATGTATCTTGACACATCAGAGGCTTGCCGCCGCGTTAGGGGCGACTGGAGGCCGCGCTGGAGCGCGGTGCTGCCCGGACCCGCAGCGAAGCGGCATAGGGCCGTGGCAGCCCGAGGCCGAAGGCCGAGACCGGAAGGAGAACCGACCATGTTTGCAGGGGCGAAAAATCTTTCGCCCCAACAAACATGGGAACGCCCAATTAAAATGATAATAACAAAAAAGGCATCCGCTTACGCAGACGCCTTTTATCTTCAAAAAAAACAATCTCAACTACGGGTAGGTCAAGCCAAATCCGTATGCAAACAGCGGGGCACCGCCAGCGCCGACGTTGTCGCCCATGTTGCCGGTGTTTATAGGTTCCTGCGCGTTGCTTACAGGCCAGGTTACAGAAAGCTTGCCGGTAAAGTTGAAATCGCCGAACAACACGTCAGCAATTCCCTCACCCTCGGTGCCGGGAAGCCATGCTGCCACCAGCGCTTTGCTGTTGCCGGGGATGGTGCCGAGAACATTGGGCCTGCCCGTGATAAGAATCGTAACCACCGGTTTTCCGGAGGCTGCGCATGTCTGCACAAGGGTCTGCTGGTCTGCCGGCAGCGAAATGTCGGTTTTGTCGCCGGATCCTTCAGCATATGCTGCCTCACCCACTACCACGACGATAACATTTGCCGTAGCGGGAATGTTGGCGGCTGTGGTGTTACTGGTCACGGTCCCTTTTCCCGCGCACGCGGCCAGGATCGCCTGTAAAATGGTCGTTGCGCCGGGAATTCCATGCGCTGTGGTGCTGCCCTGCCATCCTTCGTCGCCGGTGGCCAGCGCATTCGTGTTTCCGACAAGCGTTGCATTGGTCGCAGACCATCCGCCGCACTGGTAACCCATATGGTCGGCCCAGGTGCCCACGACGTGCACATTGGCGGTTTTTGCCAGAGGAAGCGTGGCGTTGTCGTTTTTAAGCAGTACAAGGGACTTGCGCACGCACTGCCGAGCGACATTGCGGTATTCCTGCGAAGCAAGGTAGTTGTTGAGGTTCAGGTTGGGCCAGGGATTTTCAAAGAGCCCCATTCTGAACTTGGTTCTCAGGATGCGCTTCACGGCGTCGTCGAGGCGGGCCTGGGGAATCGTGCCGGGCACGGCTGCCTTGATTTTGGCGGGGAAGGTGTTCGGGTCAACAGTCATGCACAGGTCATTCCCCGCGTTGACGCAGGCCGCTTCCTGATTGTTGCTGGTCCCCCAGTCGGTAATCACAAACCCGTCAAACCCCCAGCCCGTTTTGAGCGTGTCGGTCACGAGCTGCTTGTTGGTTGACATCACCACGCCAAAGACCTGCTGGTACCCGGTCATGACCGATGCGACGCCGGCCTTGACACCCGCTAAAAATGGCGGGAAGTGGATCGTGGCCAGCACGCCCAGGTTCGGGGCCGTGTTTGCGTTCGCCCAGCCGCCGCCGCCGTTGGTCCCGCCGCCCGCGGCCCAGTGTTTGAGCGTGGCCATCATGGTGGTCCCCGACGACAGGTCGGTGCCCTGCAGGCCGCGGACCGCCGCCCGCGTGAGCGGCACCGTGAGTTCCGGTGTCTCGGCAAACCCTTCGTATACGCGTCCGGAAAAATCGCTGCGGTGCACGTCGATGCACGGCGCGAAACATTCATTATTGTAAAGCGGCAGGCAGCACATAGCATAGATCCGGTAGGCAAGTTCGGTCAGGAGCGTGTCGTTGGCGCAGCCGAGCCCGACTTCGTGGGGGAAATAGACCAACCGCCCGCCATGGACCCAGTCGTTGCCCACGATGAGCGGTATTTTGAGCCGCGTCTGGAGCGCCCCGTTCATGGGGCCGGCGTTGCCTTCGCCCTTGAGATACGAACCCAGCAGGGCGGTCCTAGCGATGTCCTGGGTCGTCCCGGCGGGCTGCATCAGTTGGCCTATTTTCTCATCCTGGGTCATAAGTGACAGGAGCGAATCGACCCTGTATTCGATGTCAATCTTCGTGATTTTGACGTTTCCAAAGCCATCATTGTAGGTGTTAAGCTGGACGGTGTCCGGCGCATATCCGGTTTTTCCCACGCGAAGCCCGTCCACCGCGGTTATCTTGGCAAGCGAAACAGGGTCCGACGATTTGGAAAGCATGATTTTGTCAAGACCGGGGGCGGCGATGCGGCCTCCGCAATTCAGCATGCTGAAGATTTCCGCATGCGTGCCGTCGCTCAGGCGCACGCAGTACATCTGCCTCGACAGCCCGGCTGACAGGGTGAGGGAATAAGTGCCGTCAGCCAGCGCCCGGTTAAGCGCCCGTATCACGAACTTGCCCCTCGAATCGTAAACGTCCGCGGTGACGACGTGCAGCGCCTTGCCAACGGAAAAAAAGACCGTTGATCCCTGCGTACGGATGTTGAAACCGGAAAAAGCCTTTGTTCCCGCAGGCACGGAACGCACGCCGGTGTTGCACGGAAGCGTTTTATACATTGATAAATTATTGAGGTCCCATTCGGAGGGGGCCGGTATGCAGAACTGGCCGCTGGCGTTCGAATAGGCGTAAATGAGCCGGTTGGCGAGGTTGGTGTACGTTATCATAGCGTCGGGAACCGGAACGCCGCTTGCGTCAATAACAGTACCGGACACGGCGGCGTAGGATGAAACAGCCAGGCATATGAGGCCCAAAACAGACAGACAAAACCTTTTCATAAAAATTCTCCTTTGCGCTTAAAAGAAAAAATTGAATGTTCTCCGGCAGTGCATTAAAATATAACAAAAAACGATAAAAATTAGTTGTAAATTATTAGTCATGCCTTAAAATAAAATATTCGAAGATTGAAAAATCCCGCCTTAAATCACTTATATTTAATCACTATGAAACATCAGCCACCGTTAAACTCCTCCAGGCGCAGTTTTTTAAAGAACTCCACCCTGGCGGCCGCCGGCCTTGCCGCCGCTACCGCCGGCGTTGAAAAAGTCTTTTCCCGTCCGGCCGGATTCACCGCCGGCATGCAGATAAACCAGGACATAGACAACCTCCGCGTGGTGGCGTGTTGTGACCCCGCGATGGAAAACACCAAACCGCTCATGTGGGACACGGTGTCCCAGAACAAAGTTGTCAACGCGGCGAAAGTCTCCGACGTCATGGACGCAATGGCGCAAGCGCTCGCGCAGAAAACCGACACTCAGGCGGCCTGGGCCGCCATCCTTAAAAAGCCGGACGCGAAATCGTGGCAGACCGTGCAGGCCGCGATAAAGGTCAATTGCTCGGGCCTTGACCCTACCACGGGCCTGCACCCCCGCGCGGCCGTGATCGACAAGGTCTGCAGGGTGCTCAACGGTTTCGGCGTGCCTTTTTCCAGCATTACCATCTACGACACGATGGACGACGCGGTGTCGAATTTCAGCAGGTTCAAGGGCACCCTGCTCCCCGCCGATGTCGTGGTGAGCAACGGCGGGAGCACGTTTCCGGTCACCGTGATGGGCGAAGCGCTCAAGTGCACCACGCTCATCCAGAACGCCGACGTGCTTGTCAACATCGGGGTCAACAAACCGCACATCGCCACGTGGGTCGGGCTCACCATGAGCCTTAAAAACCACGTGGGCACCATCACGCGCGCGGCGCACGGGGCCAACTGCCCCCAGAACCTCACCCAGCTGTTCGAGCTTAACATGCACGACGCCATCATCGGGACCCCTGCCGCGGGCGTCCCGTGCAGGCAGCAGCTGTGCATCATCGACTCCCTCTGGTCGTCGCCCGTGGGCGACTGGAGCGCCATCCCGGACACGCCGCTGTACTATCTGGTGATGGGTACTTTCGGGCCCGCCGTCGATTACCTGACCACGCGAAAAATCCGGATCGACCTCATGCACTGCACCACGCACCCGGACGCGGACCTCAACCGTTTCATCACCGATTTCGGATATAACGACGCCGACCGGCAAAGCCTCACCACGCTCACGCCAGACAAAAACTTCGGCCGCGGCTGGGTGGAGGTCCCGACATCGCATATCATCGGCGACGGCCGGTCTTCCCTTTTGTCTACCACCGGCACGTGCGAATTTATTCTGGAAAACGGCCGCGGAATACGGCGGGTGATGGACCTTAACTTTCCTGCCGGGGACAGGGTGACGGCGGCGGCGGTCCACACCGCAGACGGCAGGCTGATACGGTCTCTTGATATTTCGGATGCCCGGCGCTTTTACTGGGACGGCATTGCGCAAAACGGGCACAGGGCCGGCCCGGGGCAGTATTACCTGCATTGTACCGGTGCAAACACGGCGCGCTCGTTTCACCTGATTTGCTATTAAAGAATCCCCTCTTTAAAGAGAAAAAAACCGAAAACGGGATATCATGGACGACATTAAGACCCTTGTAGCAGGGATTCTGGAAAATTCCGAATTCCTGAATGCCGTGCGGTTGCTGAAACAGGAAAAGGCGAAAAGCCGCCTGTTCGGCGATGCGGTACGGCATTTGTCTGAAAACGAGGTGGCCCGTCTCAAGACGCAGGGCAACAAATCGTCCGACTGGAACGCCATACTCGTAAGCGAGGGGTTCAGGCCCGACTGGATTGCCGATACTATGTTTTTAGGGCCCTGCGTGCTGGGAGCGTTCGACGGCAGACCTGTTACGACAGACACCTCGCTTTCATTGCCTTCCGGGATTTACAAAAGCACAATCGCGGATTCCGAGATTGCCGGCAGCAGCCTCGTGAGCGGCTCGACCGTGGCACGGTATGTGGTGTGCGAAGGCGCCGTGGTGTATTGCGTGGGCAGCCTGGCATGCTCTGGAAAATGCTCATTCGGCAACGGGCGCGATATTCCGGTTGGCATCGAAACCGGCGGCCGCGAAATCCTCAGCTTTGCAGATATCACCATTCCCATTGCACAGGCTGTTGCAACACGCCGCAACGACAACCAGCTCCAGTCCGGATACAGGGATTTTGTAAACGCGTACGTGGATGCGTGCACCTCTGTCGTGGGTATTGTTAATGAGCAGGGCATTGTGCGCCATACCGCACGCGTGGAAGACACCTATGTGGGCCCCGGCGGCGTGATAGACGGCGCGACCCTGGTGCAGAACTGCACCATGCTTTGCACGCCGGAAGAAAAAGCCGTTATAAGCCACGGCGCAATCGCGCGGAACTCGTGCATGCAGTGGGGCTGCGACATCACTTCATTGGCCATTGTCGACGACTCGGTGCTCATTGAGCATTCCTGCGTGGAACGCCACGGCAAGGTGAGGCAGAGCATCATAGGCCCCAACACCATAATCGCCGAAGGCGAGGTGACGGCATGCCTTGTCGGACCGTTCGTGGGTTTCCACCACCAGGCGCTGCTGATTGCCGCTCTGTGGCCCGAGGGCATGGGGAACGTGGCCTGCGGCGCCAACGTGGGCTCCAACCACACCTCAAAGGCCCCCGACCAGGAGCTGTGGTGCGGCGAGGGAACCTTTTTCGGGCTTGGAGCGAATGTCAAGTACCCTGCCGATTTCACCCGCGCGCCGTACAGCGTCATCGCCACGGGCGTGACCACGCCCCCCCAGCGCGTGGAATTCCCATTCTCTCTTATCAATATCCCTTCAATGCGGCCCAACGAAGTCCCGGCGTTTTTCAACGAGATTTTTCCCGGCTGGGTGCTTTCGAACAATATCTATGCCGTAAAACGGAACGAGAGTAAATTCCTCAAACGCAACAAGGCGAAACGGAGCGCCTTCGCGTTTGACGCGTTGAGGCCCGACACCGTGGACATGGTCGTTACTGCGAGGAACCGGCTCAGTGACATAACAACGAAACGCGAGCGGTATCTCGACACCGACATTCCCGGTCTGGGGAAAAACGTCATAACCGAGGAAAGCCGCGCAAAAGGTCTTGCCGCGTACAATTTTTACATCGAGTATTACTGCCTCTGCGGACTGTACCGGCGCCTTGCTGCCGGTGCACCGGCCTCCACGGTTTACAGCGATGCGGCAAACGACGCGGCAGGGGAACACCAGCGCACGCTCCTTGTCAAGGAAGGACTGGCCGGGCGCAGCGTGAGTGAAAACCTCAAGCGGCTTGTTGCAATGCACGAAAAAGTCGCCGCCGACACCCAAAAGGCCAAGGAAAAAGACGACGGGCGCGGCAGGGCGATCATCGATGATTACGGTGCGGCGCACACGCCTGCGGCAGCCGATCCCTTTGTCAGGGAAACGATCGAGAAAACAAAGAAACTGAAGTCAGAAATAGGGCAGATGATCGCCAGGCTCTGAGCTTCAGCTGATAAATTTGTTCAGTCGCTTCCGGTTAAACAGAGCCCCCTAAAATTCCCCCCAAAGGGGGGATACGGGATAAAAAACTTGACAGGTGCATTTGTTGAGATTTTCCCCGGACACAACTATAACTGTTTTATGATACGACCCTTGTGGTTGAATGACGGTATTTATCTGCGTTTACGGATTATGTGAGCGACCATGTCCCAGCCCCCGTCACGCCCCCTCGGCATTTTTCTCATAGCCCTGTTCAAACTGATAAAAGGGGCGCTTTTTGTCGCCCTTGCCATAAGCGCGCTCAAGCTGCTCGACAGGGACATCGCGGACATTTTCTGGGTGTGGATCACCAGGCTCCACATTGACATTGAAAACCGGTTCGTCCAGGACATTTTCATGCGGCTCGACCTCATTGACAACCGCCTCCTCAAGGAGATCAGTGCCGCCACCTTTTTCATGGCCGGGTTGTTTTTCACCGAAGGGCTGGGCCTCCTGTTTCAGAAACGGTGGGCCGAATACATGGCGGTGTTCGAGACAGGGCTTTTTATTCCGTTAGAAATTTTCGAACTTGTCAGGCACGCGACCGCGACAAAAGTCTCGCTGCTCTTCATCAATGCCGTGGTTGTTTTTTACCTCCTATATCTGCTGATACGGAAATCTTCCGTGAAAGTGCCTCCCCTGCCCGGGTAAAAAAAACGCCCGCGGGTTTCCCCGCGGGCGTCCGTTATGCCCTGCTTCGCACCGGCTTGTTTTTATTTCGTGAGCCTGGTTTGCGTCCTGGCGTCGAAATACGAAGTGATGACGTTTTCGGAGCGGACCGTGTCCCGGACCGCGACACTATCGACATAGTTGGTGTCACGCTTTGTCGCCACAGACCAGGTCCATAAGGGGATTGAAAGGTCGTTATTGACAAATTGGTGTTCGGTCTTCACCGAGTCGGACACCACCACCGTGTCCCCGGCGTTAATAAACGAAGCGATGGCCGTGTCGGACAGCAGGACTGTCCTGGTGGTTGCCGTTGACACCACCTCGAAACACCTCCGCGCCGCGCCACCGAACTGATAGTTTGAGACCCCCGCGACCTGCACCGTTGCGTTTCCGGTACGATAGATGTGGAGCTTCAAAAAAATGATGAACGGGAATTGGCCCACAGGATACATGATCGCGGTATCACCCGCCACGGAATAGCTCTGCCACGACTTGTTTGCCCTTAACGGCAGATCAAACACCTTTGCCTTAATAGTGTCTTTATTGACAAGAAGATAATGGGGAGGCAGGGTATAATCCACCTGCGCGGCGGTATGCCGTAATACCAGGCCGGTAGTCTGCGGATGCGCCGTGTCGGCCACGACCGTGTCGGAGGTTTCGATGTAATAATACAGGTCGCCGCCGATTATCCCGGAGGCCTTAACCTGGCTGTATTTATGATGGTGCTTGATGTCGCGCGTGGTCACGGTTTTGGTGACCGAGTCCTTTACCGATACAATTGTATCGTTCTCATATGAGGTCCACCACATCCCGGTAACGAGTTTCCGCATGCCGCCGAGCCTGCTGGTGTCCGCCACGAAAAAGGAATACGAAAGTGACAGGGAGTCAACTGCGGCGCCTCCCCTGGCGCTTATACGCACCGAATACAGCGAATCGTACTGGAGGCTGTCGCCGGTAAGGGTCATGGTGACGAGCGTGGTATCGCCGGCCCTGGCAATGGAATAGGCGCCGGTTGGCAGTCCCGCGAGCGATGCGGAAACCGCGTCGCCGTCGCTGTCGCCTATGGCAACCTGGAACACAACAGACTTGCCGTAAAAAAGCGTGTCGGGCAGGTTGTTCGGCGATTTCACCGTGTACCACACCGTGTTTTTTGTATCGACTGGTTTTGCAGGATTGCTGCATGAAACCATGATACCCGCAACGCAGGCGGTGAGTGCGACACCACACACCAGTTTTTTCATCAGGGCCTCCTATTTTTTAAATAGTATCTGTTTAAAATTCCCCCTTACCCCCTATTCGCCTCCGCGTAGCCGCTACGGCGGAGCGGGGAGGGGGCACAAGTCAAATTGTAAAAACGCGCTCCCCTGGGGAGGTAGAGGGGTTCGGAAAAATCGCATGACATTAATTCTGAACAGGTATTAAATATTATCATTGGTTGAAAGATTTTGCCAGCCCAAAAATATCAGGTGACTCGGACGGGGTTCTTCAATTTATTTCCGGCGTAATTTGTGGATAGTCCTGCTTCGGCTTTATGGATAAAAAACAATACACAACCGGCGGCCTACACTGTACAATTAATGAACAATGTAATGAAACGTTCGAGGTTAAGCATTTCTTTTTCGCGCGATAACGCCGGGGGTACTCATGCAGGAAATAATTAAAGCAGACAAAAAATACCGGAACAAACTTTTTCTTGTCTATATCCTGTGCATCACGGCGCTCGGGCTCGGCCTTTGGCTTGGGCTGCGGCCCTTTCTCCATTATCTCGACCACCTTAATTTTTCGCCGCTTATGAATGTCTCCGAAGCCTGCATAATGCTGTTTCTTTTATGCATAATCGGCCCTTCCTGTTTTCTCATTTACGTGGGCCGAAAAATCATCATTTCCCGGCGCATGCCCTATCCCGGGCAGAAGGTCATCCACGATACAAAACTCCTTGAGGGGAAAAAAGCGGTGCTGCGCGGCAGGATGCTTCTTTACCTGGGAATCGCGGCGATTGTAATCTCGCTCGCCGGCGCCGCGCGCTCGCATTACATCTTCGAAAAAATGAGGCATTTCAACCCGTTCGCGGGCATGAGCAAGGCCGTCTGATTTCCCATTAACTCCCGATGCTCTCCTACTGCGACCACGCCGTGGGCTTTCTGTCCCATCGGTGTTTTTTCAGCTCGTCAAGCAGTTTTCCGTCGAGCGGCCCCTTGTTGCCCGCGCCGATGTTCGACTCAACGTGTTTCTTTCTGCGCATCCCCGGGATGGTGGTTGACACAATCGGATTGCTGAGGATGAACCGCAGCGCCATCTCCGGCAGCGTCATGCCGGGCGGGACTGTTTTTTTCAGCTGCTCCACGCGCTCCACGCTGGCCTTGAGGTTTTCCGGGACAAAATAGGTGCCCCGCCAGTCGCCCGGAGGGAACTTCGTGTCGAGCGTGACAGCGCCCGCAAGCGTGCCTTCGTCGAACGGAACGCGGGCGATCACCGCGATGCCGAGCTCTTTGCAGAGCGGAAACAGCCGGTCTTCCGGCGACTGGTCGAAAATATTATAGATTACCTGCACTGAGTCGATGAGCCCTGTTTTTATTGTTGCCAGGCTGTTGTCAGGCTCCCACCGGTTGATGCTGATGCCCGCGGCCTTGATTTTCCCCTGCTGTTTTAGCGATGCGATTGCCTCCTGCCACCGGCCGTCACTCGCCCATTTGTCTTCCCAGACGTGAAACTGGATTAAATCAATCGGCGCGTCAAGGTTCTTCAGGCTTTTCTCAACGAATTCTATTATGTGAGCGGGCGGAAAACATTCATCCAGCGAATATTCCCTTTTAGACGGCCATTTGAAATTTCTGGGCGGGATTTTCGTCGTGCTATAAATTTTCTTTCCTGGATGACGCTTGATGAGCCTGCCGAGGACCTTTTCGCTTTTGCCGCTTCCATACGCCCACGCCGTGTCGAAGAAATTGCACCCCAGATCCACCGCGGCGTCAAGGGCTTCGTCGGATTCTTTGTCGTCGGACCCTGTCCAGTCGGCCAGGCCCCACATGCCGCAGCCGGTTTCGCTTATTTGCCAGTTTGTTTTGCCGAATGTCCTGTAATTCATGTTTTGTTCCTTATGATTATTGCGACATCAGAAATAATAAGACACTTTCTTTCAGCATAGTAGTGGAACGAACCCTGCTTCCCTGAAATGAGCGTCTTTGGTCAGGGCCTCCGTAAGACCCGCGCTTTTCATGGCAATAAAGCTGAAACAATCGGTAAATGACCATTCGTGATCACAATGTTTGAGAAATAACGCTTTTGTACTATCGAAATGGTCCTGTTCCATCCACTCAATGCGGCATATTTTTGATGACAAGATGCTGTCAAAAAGATTTGATACGATATGCCCGAATCCCCGCGCCTTTAAAAGTGTTGCAGTCTCGTCAATGATATAGTCGGTGGTCACCAGCCTGCCGCCTCCCTTTATCACCTTACGGATCGTTGCGCTCGTCAGCCCGTGTTTTTCATCGCTTTTTACAAGAAACGAAAATAATCCGCTCGTATCAAGAAAAATATTATGAACCATAGATGATCTCATCCATTTGCCGGTTATTCAACCGCGTCTTTTTCCCTGTTCCAATTCCATCGAGCTGGAGAAAAGGATCATCTTCGTTGACCTTGTCATGCGTGACCGGCTCAAGGCGTATCACCGGCCGTCCGCGATACGTCATTACCATCCTTTTTCCCTGCCGCGACCAGCGGATGATCTTTTCTGCATTTTTCCTGAACTCAAGTACCGTTACTGCTTTCATAACACATCCTCCGTTAGCAGGAGTTTAAGTGAACATCAACTTCATGTTTAATATACAATATTGGAGTAAAAGGCGCAAGAAACGGGGAAAAAGACTGCACAATTAATCCATAAAGCGATAGCGCTTCATAACAACAGCGGCCCGATTGTTAATATTAAACAGAGGCAACTGCCAAGCGCTCAGCATTTACGGTCCAGTACGTTCGCTATTCATTCCTCGCAACAAGGAAAGCAGTTCTTCATTTGAAGGAATATCCTCCATCGAATGCCCGTAATGGACAAAACGGACCATGCCCGCCCGGTCAATCATCACCTGCGCGGGCATGCGGCCGAATTTAAATATTTTGACTTCCTGGCCATACAGTTTTAATACCATATGGCCCGGATCTGGCACCCCGATAAACGGCAGTGATTCATCCTGCCAGTACCGCTTGAATGCGTCGGCGTTTTCCGGGCCCACCACCACAACAACCGCATTCTGCTCTAAAAATTTTTGATAGTCCTGACGCAACTGCGCCATGTGCCTGCGGCAGAACGGTCACATAAATCCCCGGTTGAAAATGAGCACCACGTGGTTTTTGTTTTTAAAGTCCGAAAGGCGGACTTTTTGGCCTTTAAAGTCGTTCAGCTCGAAATCAGGGGCGGGCTGGGAAAGTTCGATTTTCGGCATAAGTGTTTTTTCCCTTCCATGGTCAATTTGGGGTCTTTAATAATTCGATTTTCTTTTCACCTTTTCTTGCTTGCCCCCTAACGGCTTTCCGCCCTTCCAATTGGGCGGGCCGAATCCCGAAGGGGGATTTAGGGGGCATTGACGGATAAAATATAGTAACAGTTCGCTTTTTATAATTCAGTATTATTGCTTTGTTCTTTCTTCTTCTTAAAAAGTAAAAAGGACGCAGCTAAACCGGCAACGATAATAACAGTACCTGCCAGGGTAAACAGGATCAACATGCCGGCTCCCCCATAAGCCCCGGCATAACCGTTTGAGTGAAGAAAATCATCGATATAAACCACACCAATAATCAAGGCCAGAGGAATCGGCACCAAAACACTTGACAATAGCAGGAGAAGCTTTCCTGTTTTCCGGTTTATTTCCTTTTTATCAACTGATGCATGCGCCGTTTCGGAAGGACCCCGTGCCTCGCCGGTAGGAAAGGCGCTTTCCCGTCCCGCCTCCGGAGCCGCCTCCTGTGCTCCTTCTTTAGAAACCTTTCCGCCATAGTGCAATGGCCGGCGGATCTCATAAATAATGGTTATCACGCCAAGAACGGTCCCCAACGGAATTTTTAACAGAAACAGCCAGCCGATATACCGCAAAAACACGTCGGTCCATTTTTTATGGTAAATCAATCCGATGCCAAAAAAGATACCGAGCACATCGCAGCAACCGTTAAAAATGAAGTATCCGATTATGAACAGGCCATCTTTCGCCTCAGTCAAATGAAGGGTCACCGCGGATATGATAAATCCCAAAGAACAGAAAAGAAAATATGTCACTCCTAATAGTATGTCGCCGGTGGTGATTTTGGGATTATCCATTTAGCACAATTTCTGCAAAACAACTATTTCAATAATGCATCATATGCGGCATGTTCATATTAGGCTGCACCGATCTCTCGATTAATTGTTGCAGCCATGTCGGCATTCCCTGTAAATTGCCGTTAATCAACAGAACAGGATCGTCATGAAGGTCCTCGAACCGGATAAATGCCGTTGCCGTTGAAGCTTTTCCAATATTAGGAAAACCGTCTTTGTTGACTTTTCGCATTGATACCTGCAGAGAATCAATCAATGCGCCCGGCAATCCGGAATTCCAGACAACGTTAATGCCGTCCGCTTTTCCGCTGACGTTGAAATTCACCTGCACCTTTGCCATGCCTTCCGCAGTGCCGTAAAAGGCGACCCAGTTCAAATAGGTGTCTTTAAAATCCGATAACTGGCTTTTAAGCGCGCTTCGCAGCCATTCAACGGCAGTCCCGTCCATTGTTGCGTCCACGGGAACAAGATGAACCAGGTTTCCCGCCTGGGCAAAGGACAAAGCGAACCGCACCGTGTCCGTCCCGATTTTATTCGCAAGCGAGCCGAATTTCCATTTCACGATGGAATCAATGACCTGGTTGACAAATTCTTTTGAATCCAGCGTGGTGCGCAGGACCTCGGGCCTGTTCAAAACCTTGCCGGAATCATTGGTTACCACCGACAAAAAAAGCCTGCCTGTAAGATCGCTTTTCTTCTCTAAATAAGATTCATAGATTGGTTTTATGGAAAGCATGTGGGAACGGACCTCGACGGTAACCAATGAATCGCAGTGCTTGGAGGATTTGGCGGGGCGGACGGATGCTGATGTCGTATCGGATGTTTTTAAGGGGACCGGGGTTTCGAAGATGATTCCGTCTTCGGCAAGGGAGAGAATTGGTAGACAAGCAAGACTAATCCCCAATAACGATATCCATGAAGAACGGAAATTAAACGACATTGGATTTAGTTTTCCTTTCATGGATTTCTGATGAGCGTGCTATCAGAAAGATGTTTTTTGAATTTTGACAGGAGCGACTGCCGGGTGAATACTGTTACTGCCCAATTTGTTTTACTTTTATTATTTGTAATTACTCGCAACAATGATATCTATTTATTAATTTTTGAGCTTTATTATATTCTTTCCATTGTTTTGATGAATTTATTTCCAGTGAAATTCCTATTCCACCTGTAACACATGTTAATATTCCAAAAATTGATGCTCCTAAAGATCCAATTCCGGTAAACATAGTACGTTCATTTTTTGTTGCTTCATTATTTAATTTTTTCATATCTTGTACATATGAATAATAACAGGCAGCCGTTAAAATGCCGCATACTATTGATGCAGTTGTAAATCCAATACCATAGATTTGAGTATGCATCGGCTTTTCCAATGCACTTGGATTTATTCCAAAGTTAATTACCAATGTGCTGCATTTGAGACAGGGCTGTTTTAATATTTGATTTGAATTAATTATTACTGTATCCTGAATTTGCTGAGCATAAGAATAATTCACCAAAAATATGAAAAAAAGAACAAATAATATATTTCTCATTAATTAATTCCTGGTTTCTATCTTTTTAGCGCAACACACGAAAGATATGTCTACCAAAATATCGTAACATTTGTATTTAATATTTTTCATTTATAAGAGATATTAAACCGTAAATACCCTATTCAATATATTCAGAACCGACATACCAATATTACGTTTCCTCACTTCACCCTTACAATCACCACCTGCCCGCCCATATCTCCCCTGTCAATTCTTACCACCCCATCCTGCCCTGTTGTCATCTGTCCCAATAGTGTTCCCCTGATATCATAGATTCCGATTGTATGTCCCGCCATTCCTGTCGGTAAATTAATTTGTTTGCCCGTTGCCACAAGCACCCGTTTCCGCATCAGAACGTTACTGTTTGCCGCTGAATGCCGAACCACCGGCTGGGCAATTCCTGCACCGAGCACTTTGAGGGCATACAACCCTTCCCAGTTCGCCGAATACATTATTCGGTTTGTGGAATCGAAAAACATTTCAAACGGGTCCGTCGAGAACGTTTGTGTTCCTGCCTGATACATGGTCCAGGAGAGCCCGTCGTTTTCGGGTGATATGAAAAAGGGGCGTTTAGCGCCGCTTGTTGCGGTGTAGAGGTAATTCCCGTCTCCGCAGATGCCAATATACCAGGAATAATCGAGCCCGGTGGTCACCTGCTGCCAGCTCGCGCCCGTGTCGGTGCTGCGAGCGGGATACTGGTATCCGCCCGAATACAGCACGCCGGTTTTAGAGCAATAGATCTGGTTTCCGCCGTGGGTCATCTGCTTGTCGTACACCTGCGTCCAGGTTGCGCCGGCGTCGGTCGAGCGGAAAAAACCACCGGCCTGCGCGGTAAAGAGCCACGTGTTGTTGTTGCCGAGTCCGTGCGCCGGATAATAAAGGAAGAACACCGACATGCCGTAACCGCCCGCCGATCCCGCGGGCGGGTTGTGGACGATCCAGGTGCTGCCGCCGTCCTTGCTTTCAAGGACACCTGCGTTGTTCGAGCCGTTGTTCCAGGGCGAATGAAAGCTTACCAGAATATGGCTGAAATCGCCGGGCTCGGTCGCAATTGAATACACGTCCTGGGTGCCGACCGGATTTTGCGTTGCAGTAACGAAACCCTGCGGTTTGGTCCAGGTGACGCCGCCATCGCTTGAGATCCAGAATCCGATGGTGTTTCCGCGCACGCCGTCAACGCAATACAGGTGGTTTGAGTTATGCGGATCGACCACCATGTGCACCGGTTCGTCGAGATTGCCGGTTTTTGCCCAGGTGGAGCCGCCGTCTAGGGTTTTGTAAAGACCTGCCATTGACACATCGTAAGCGCATATTCCAAGATAGAGCGTGGCCGGATTGTTTGGATCTATCGCCATGCCCTGGCAGAAAACGTGGTTGGAGTCGTTGATGGTGACCGCGGCAGGCGTAATCTTTGTCCAGACGCCGGGCGTGAGTGCCGGGGCGGCAAAGGCATTCGTCAAGGTGGCAAAGGCCGTGGCGAACGGCACTGATAAACACATAACTTGTTTTTGGGAATGAAAATGAAAAAGCATTTGATTTTCCCCTTCTTCTCCACAAAAATATACTAATACCCTCCCCCAATAACAAATCAACCCCCTTTCAGAAAATTATTTCTATTTTTTCTTCACGTCCTCCCTGCCTCCCTGGTTAATATTATTTTTCTTGTTCTTTTTTACGTCCTTTGCGATCTTGGCGATCTTTGCGGGAAAGTCTTTACCCGATTAAACAAAATGAAAAACAGTCTTTTTAGATTATCATTCCTGCGCATACTCTTTATTGCTATAACGGTCCTCTTTTCCGCCGCATCCGCCTCGGACGAAATCGACAGCCTTCTCTTTCATCTGGCCATCAATGGCCCGGTCATTGAGCTTGCCCGTTGCATTGAAAAAAGCGCCTCCCTCAATGTTCGGCGGGCCGACGGCATTACGCCGCTCATTGCCGCGGTGCTGGCCGATAACCTCCCGACAATCACGGTCCTGCTTGACCACGGCGCGGATGCATCAATGGCCGACTCCATGAATTTCGACCCTTTGCACTGGGCCTTGTACAAAGGTTATTACCCTGTCGCCGATGTTCTTCTGGCGCACGGCGTCGATATCGACCGCCCCAATTCGCAGGGGAATTCGCCCCTGATGTCGGCGGTGATGCGGGGGGACCTTGCGACCGCGAACTATCTCCTTTCGCACGGCGCCGACCGGACGCGCAAATCGGCAACCGGATTCACGCCCAAGTCCATTGCGTCCAGGAACCACGACGCGGCAATGGCCAGGCTGCTGTCGGCGTTTAAACCTGCGGAACCGGTCAAACCGGCGGCCCAGGCCGGCGACACCGGCGGGTGCAACACCGGCAGTACCTTTACCGATGCGAAGGCGTTTTTTGCCGCGATCCAGTCTGGACGGCACGGCTTCCGGTCGTGCTCGCTCATGGGACTCGATTTAAAGGGCATGCGGTTGTACGGCCTCGATTTCAAGGACGCGAACCTCTCGGGCTGCGACCTGCGCTGCGCCGACATGCGGTACTGCGATCTGAGCAACGCCGTGCTGCGAAACGCGTTTTTGCACGGGGCCGACCTCCGGTACGCGCGGATGGACACCGCGGATTTCGGCGGCGCCATGCTGACCGCGGCGGACCTGCGCGACGCAAAAGGATTGTCGTTCGACCAGTTGCGCAGCGCCCGGAATCTGTACAAAGTGAAACTGGACAGCGAGACCGTCGAAGTCATGCGGCGTGAATATCCAAAACTCTTCAAGGACCCTGGCGGCGCGTGGAATGTTCAGGCCAAGGCACCATCGGAACCACGATAATTTTTTCTTCCTTGGTAACTATTATTTTCTTTTGTTCTTCTTTGCGCTCTTTGCGTCTTTGCGGTGAATCTTGTTTGAAAAGTAACAAAGTGACAAAGAAACAAAGTAAATCTTTGCCGCATTTACGCATCCCCGCATTCTAGCCTTTTCTTCTCTGTGTTCTCTGTGTCTCTGTGGTGAATATTATTTTCTTCTTGCGTCCTTTACGAGAAACTCTCTTCCCTTTTAATAAAATGAAACAAATTCAATTTATCGAAGGCGGTGTAAAACTTCTTCCTTTTGTCGCTCCCCTGTGGAAAAAGCTGACCAGGCACCATGCTGGCATTTCCTTATTTTTCAGGGACCAATTCATGTCGATGCAATGGCCGGAGCGCAGGGCCGACCTGGTGGAAAAGGCCCGGCTTGGAAAACTGCATATCGTGCTGGCCCGAACAGCGCCGAAAGAAATATGCGTGGGATATTGCGTCGGCGCCATCAATCCCAAAGGTCATGCCGAAATAGAATCCCTGTTCGTCACGGAAAAATACCGCACCCAGGGCATCGGCAGCGCGCTTGTTAAAAAGGTGCTCGACCGGTTCGAGCGCGAGCGTGCGAAATCGATAATGGTGAACGTGGCGGTGGGAAACGAGGACGCGTTTACATTTTACCGGCAATGGGGATTTTACCCTAGAGTCACGGCGCTGGTAAGAATAAAATCACCGCAGAGACGCAGAGGCCGCAGAGAAGAAATAAATGGCAGATTAAAAATTATAGAGTAAATATTCAAGATTGTAGATTGATTGCTTTATAAATCTTCAATTTTGAATTTTTTATTTTAAATTACAGGTATTCTCCGCGCTCTCTGCGTCTCTGCGGTAAATCTTCTTCAGAACCACACGTCTGTGGTAGCCCGCAGCACGGCCCGTAAATCCTCAAGATAACCCACTCTGTTCCCCGTTGTCCTAGGTTTCAGTCATTCCCTCTATTGCTCCGCAAACCGCAGCATCCTATTCCTTTTAACGGCAGAACAACAGCATACAGACATTAAGTGAATTTATTCACTTATTACTATTTAATATGCTTATTATTGTGAAATGAGTACCATTAATAAATATTAAAAATAATTGCAGTCTATAGCTATTTATTACTTTTATTGTGATTATTGTCACTTTTAAATTGACTTTTTGTTTTATTTGTGGTATATTATCAGAATATTTATGTGATTAAAGGAACATATGAAAACAAATCAACGGTCTGTTTCCAGGCTTTCCCGCTACCGTAACGTACTCAGCCGGTTCAAATCGTACGGGCTGGCCTGGGTTTACTCCGACCAGATCGCCTCCGCCCTCGGCATCACGGCGGCACAGGTCCGGAAGGACTTTTCGCAATTCGGATTGACCGGAAAACGGAAAATAGGCTATCATGTAGACCTTATCACCGAGCACCTTAACAGGATCCTTGGGAAAAACGACCAGAACACGGCAATCATAGCCGGGTTCGGAATGTTGGGAAGAGCCTTTTATAACGACTATTTCTCCCATGAACGCGGAATACGGATCGTCGCCGCATTCGACGAAAACGTTTCTGCGGCAACGCCCCATGAAAGCGAAGGCGGCCTGCCCGTGCACCCCCTGACTTCCCTTATCAGCTATGCAACGGGAAACCGGATCAGGTTCGGCGTCATCACCATTGCGGATAAAACGGCGCAGAACGTTCTCGACCTTATGATTCTTAGCGGTATACAAGGAGTGCTGAGCCTTTCGCCATTCGAATTGAAAAGCCCTAAAACATGCTTTGTCAATACCGTCAACGTCCTGCGCGAGTTCGAGAACGTCGTCTTCTTCACCGGAAACAACGGGCACAAAAAAACAAGGCGTCAATAATGAAAACCGTCACTATAAGAACAAGGTTGCTGCTTGCGTTTCTCCTCGTCATTGTCATCCTTGGCGCGGCAAGCGGGCTGTTCGGCTATCATATCATCAAATGCAACGTGATCCGGCGGGCGCAGAACCAGGTCAAAAACAATTTAACGGCGGCCCGCTCGGTATACGAAAACGAACTTGCCCAGATTAAAAAATCGTTCGATATTATTTCCACCATCGACAATCCGGCCCATTTAAAATCCCTGCTCGATCTCGATTACCTGTACGTTGTCGACGCAAATAGAAAAGAATCCATAAAAAGCGATATCGTCCGTCGCGCCTTCATGGGTAACAGCAATGGAGGGACCCGCGAAATAGACAGTGGTGAGCTTGCAACCATGGGAGATAATTTCCTGCGGCAGGCAAGCATCGAACTGATAAACACCCCCATGGCCCATCCCACCGGCAGAACAACGCTTACCAGCGCCCTTGCCATGGAATACGCGGTGCCTTTTTTAGACGTGAACGGCGTGGTTGTCAGGGTCATTTACGGCGGGAAAATCATTAACGGGTACTTCGGACTCGTGGATAAAATCCACGACATTGTCTATGAATCGAAACTGTATAACTCGAAACCCGTCGGGACCGTCACCATTTTCAAGGACGACGTCCGGATCACAACGAATGTTTTAAATCGCGACGGCGGCCGCGCCATCGGCACCCGTGTTTCCGCCAGGGTGTACGACAACGTGGTTAAAAAAGGCATTCCCTGGCTCGACCGCGCATTTGTCGTGACCGACTGGTACCTTACGGCATACGAGCCCATCAGGGATGTAAACGGCAAAATCGCGGGGATTTTATATGTCGGTATTTTGGAACAGCCCTTTACCGACATGATCCGCTCCACCCTCATGTGGTACCTGCTGATTCTGGGCGGCGCGGCCCTGGTTGCCGGTTTTGCCGCGTTCCTTTTGGCTGGTGGTATTGCCAAGCCCATCGTTCATTTCGTTACAGCCACGGAAAATCTTGCGGCCGGCGACCTTGCGCACCGGGTTGAAGCGAAGACAAAGATAACCGAGCTCGAACGCCTTGCGCATTCCTTTAACGCCATGGCAATAAAGCTTCACGACCGCGACATTGCCGTCAGGGACAAAAACGTACAGCTTGCCATGCTTAACGGACGCTACCTCGATCTTGTCGGCATGGTTTCGCATGAACTCAAGGGCATCCTTTCTTCCACCATGCTCAATGCGTGCACGGTGCGCGACGGCCACCTCGGCGACATCGCCCCGGCGCAGAAAAAGGCGCTCGATTCGGTGGTGCGCAACCTGGAATATTTTGACCATACCGTCAAGAACTTCCTGAACCTGAGCAGGGTGGAAAAACAAGAAATGGCGCTGTCGCGCACGCAGGTGCCGCTCAAGGAAGACATCGTGGACGTGTCGGTCGACGCGTATCTGCGGCAGGCGCACGAAAAGGAGATCCGCATCGAAAATTGCGTCCCCCCCTCTTATCATGTCAACGTTGACGCCTCGCTCATGCTGATGGTGACCAACAACCTTATCGGAAACGCGATAAAATACGGCCACCGGCAGGGGACGTTGTGCATACGCCTGTCGGAAAACGAGGACGGCGCCACCGTTGAGGTGTTCAACACGGGCCGGCCGCTTACGGCCGAAGAAACCCAAAAGCTTTTCAAACGGTTCTCCAGGCTCGAAGCGACGGAGGAAGGGAAGAAAACGCGCGGCACCGGCCTCGGCCTGTTTTTATCCAAAGAAACCATTGAACGCCACGGCGGCGTGCTGTGGTGCGAACCGCGGGAAAACGGAAACGCTTTTATTTTTACCATTCCAAAATGCGGTGCGGAAACATTCACGACGGCCTCTGAAATAAAGGAGTACAATTATGCCTGAGACAGGCACCTGCCCGTGCTGCGGGACAACAACTGAAGATTCTCTTTTACAACGGCTCGATTCGGTGCTTGCCGAATACAAGTCGAAGCCCGGTGCGCTTATCCCGGTTTTGCAGACCGCCCAGACCATGTTCGGATACCTGCCCGACGCGGCCCTGCGGAAAATCGCGCGCGAGCTTGACAAACCGTATTCCGAAGTGGCGGGCGTTGTCGGGTTCTACTCTTTTTTTTCGCGATACCCCCGCGGGAAATACCTGATACGCGTGTGTCTCGGCACAGCATGCTACGTGCGCGGCGGCAACGAAGTGCTTGCGGCCATGAAAAAGGCGCTCGCCATCGACATCGGGCAGACCACCAAAGACCGCCTGTTCTCTCTCGATATCGGCCGCTGTTTCGGGGCCTGCGGCCTCGCCCCGGTCATCATGGTGAACGATGAAGTGCATCAGCGCGTAAAGCCGTCCAAGGTGGGCGACATTCTCACTCTCTACAGGAACAAGGAAGAGAATAAATGAACAACGCCATGAAGCCTTTTAAAAACCCGGAGGCGCTTGCCGCTTTCAGCCGCATGCTCGCGGAACAGAACGCTGCACAGCGGAAAAAGGTCCCCTACCAGATTATGGTCTGCGCCGGAGGCGGTTGCATTGCATCGGGATCGATGGCGGTGAAGGAAGCGATAGAAACAGAACTTGAAAAGCAGAAATGCAGGGACAAGGCCATTGTGGTTTCCACCGGCTGCCTCGGACCGTGCGTTATGGGCCCCGTGGTGCTTATAGGGCCGGACCGTATTTTTTACCAGAACGTTACTCCACAGGACGCCGCGGAGATCGTTTCGTCCCATATCAAGGCCGGAAAAACCGTGGAACGCCTTGTCAATAAGGAAGCAGTGTCCGGGAAACCCGTTCCCCTCCAGGACGACATCACGTTTTTCAGACGCCAGACAAAAATCGTGCTCCGCAACTGCGGCCTTATCGACCCGCTCGACATAGACCAGTACATTTTACGCGACGGATATCGGGGCCTTGCAAGGGCGATGTCCATGGCTCCCGAAGCGGTCATCGACGAAATGATCGCGTCCGGCGTGCGCGGGCGCGGCGGCGCAGGGTTCACCACGGGCATGAAATGGAAATTCACCCGCCAGGCGCGGGGTGACGTCAAATACGTTTTGTGCAACGCAGACGAAGGCGACCCGGGCGCGTTCATGGACAGGAGCGTCCTGGAAGGCGACCCGCACAGCGTGATTGAAGGGATGACCGTTGCCGCGCATGCCGTGGGATCGCACCAGGGATATGTTTACGTACGCGCCGAATACCCCCTTGCCGTTGAGCGCCTCGGCATCGCGCTCGCCCAGGCAAGAATTTACGGGCTGCTCGGCGACAACATCCTCGGTACCGGCTTCTCGTTCGACCTCGAAATCCGCATGGGCTCGGGCGCATTCGTGTGCGGCGAGGAAACCGCGCTCATGACCTCCATCGAGGGCAACCGCGGAGAGCCGCGCACGCGTCCGCCCTTCCCCGCCGTAAAAGGACTGTGGGGCAAGCCGACGCTCCTTAACAATGTGGAAACATACGCTAACGTTCCGGTCATTATGACCAAAGGCGCGGCATGGTATGCCTCGTTCGGCACGGAAAAAAGCAAGGGCACCAAAGTGTTCGCCCTCGCGGGCGCCGTTAAAAACACTGGCCTTGTTGAAGTGCCCATAGGAACCTCGCTCGGCGACCTCATTTACGACATCGGCAACGGCATCCGCAACAACAAGAATTTCAAAGCGGCCCAGATAGGCGGTCCGAGCGGCGGGTGCATACCCAAACAGCACCTCAACGTTCCGCTCGATTACGAAAACCTGGGCAAGCTCGGCGCAATCATGGGATCGGGCGGGCTCATCGTGATGGACGACGGTTCGTGCATGGTCGACATCGCGCGCTATTTCATCGAATTCGTGCAGGAGGAATCGTGCGGCAAATGCGTGCCGTGCCGCGTGGGCACCAAGCGCATGCTCGAGATCCTCAACCGCATTTGTGAAGGGCATGGCGAAGAAGGAGACGTTGAGCGCCTCATCGCGCTCGGCGAGCAGATCCGCGAAACCGCGCTGTGCGGTCTTGGCCAGAGCGCTCCCAATCCCGTGCTTTCCACCATCCGGTATTTCAGGCACGAATACGACGCGCACATCCGCGACAAGCACTGCGAAGCGGGCGTGTGCGCCGGAATCACGCGCGCGCCGTGCCAGAGCGCATGCCCCGCGGGCGTGGACGTGCCCGGTTTTGTCGCGCTTGTGGGCGAAAAAAGATACGACGAGGCCGCACGCCTCCACCGCGAACGAAACCCGCTGGCGTCCATTTGCGCGCGGGTGTGCTTCCACGCGTGCGAAAGTAAATGCAGGCGCGCCTCGCTCGACGCGCCCGTGTCGATACGCGCGGTCAAACGGTTCATGGTCGACACGGAAAAAACACCCGCGCTTCCGAAGATTATTGCAAACGAAACAAACGCGGGCCGTAAAATCGCCATTGTGGGCGCCGGACCCGCCGGCATCTCCTGCGCGTATTTTCTCGGAAGGCTCGGATACAAACCGGAAATATTCGAGGCTGAAAAAAGGGCCGGCGGCATGCTCGTGCAGACCATTCCGGCTTATCGCCTGCCGAGGAACACGCTCGAATCGGAAATAACGATGGTGCTGAACATGGGTACTGCCATCCATACGGAAAAACGGCTTGGAAAAGACTTTACGCTTGCAAGCCTAAAAGACGACGGCTTCGAAGCTGTATTCGTGGGCGTGGGCGCAAAAACCCCCATCAAACTCAATGTGCCCGGTGAAGATGCCGGCGGCGTCACCGAGGCGCTCGCCTACTTGCGGGAATACAATCTCAAGGGCGCCGCGAAAACGGGAAATACCGTGGTCGTGATTGGCGGAGGAAACGCGGCAATTGACGCGGCGCGGACTGCCATCCGCCTTGGTGCGAAATCGGTGACGGTAATGTACCGCCGCACCCGCGAGGAAATGCCGGCATGGGCCGAAGAAATCGAAGAAGCGCAGAACGAAGGCGCAAAACTAGTTCTTCTTACCGCACCTGTTGAAATACTATCCAAAAACGGCAGCGTCACCGCCATCAGGTGCCGCCCCATGCAGCTCGGGCAGTTCGACAATTCGGGCCGGCGCAGGCCGGAGGCCGTTGACGGAAAAGATTATACCATCGAAGCAGACCAGGTGATTGCCGCCATCGGCCAGCGCGTTGACACCAGGGAAGTGTTCGACGGCATCACTCTCGAAACCACGTCGTGGAAGACCATCGCGGTCAACCGTGCCAACGGCCAGACATCGGTTCCATGGGTGTTTTCCGGCGGCGACGCGGTGAGCGGGCCGTCGAGCGTCATTGAGGCCATTGCCGCTGGCGAACGGGCGGCCGTGGGCATCGACTCGTTCCTGACGGGCGAAAGCCATGCATTCTGGCGCCGCGAAGCCGTAACCCAGACCACGTTTGACCCGGACGCCGAACCGGTCCAATATACCAGGGAAAAACAGCCCACGATAAGCCTGGAAAAACGGAAGAACAATTTCAGCGAAGTGGAACAGTGCTGGCCCGAGGACGTCGCCGTTTGCCAGGCAAAACGCTGCCTGCGCTGCGACTTTGGAAAAAAAATGGAATTTGAAAGGAGATGACCTTCGATGATAAACGTCTTTATCAATAACATTCCGGTAACCGTCCCTGACCAGACCACGATTCTCGCTGCCGCAAGGCAGGCGGGCATTACCATACCCACGCTCTGCTTTCTCGAAGGATACGAGCCCATCGGCGCATGCCGCATCTGCGTGGTGGAGGTGGAAGGCGCCAAGGCCCTTGTCGCGTCGTGTTCCGTGCCGGTCACCGAAGGAATGAAAATAAAAACCAATACGCGCCGCGTGCGTGAAGCGCGCCGGACCGTGATGGAACTTCTGTTGTCCGAACACGACGGCGACTGCCAGACCTGCGAACGCAACGAAGACTGCGAGCTGCAGAAAATAGCCAGCGACCTCGGCATCCAGACAATCAGGTATGCCGGAGAAAAAACAGCGGCGGCAATCGATGACAGCACGCCCAGTCTTGTGCGCAACAATGCCAAATGCATCAAATGCAGGCGCTGTGTCGCGGTATGCAACCAGGTTCAGGGCGTCGGCGCGCTGTTCCCGCAATCGCGCGGTTTTAAAACCGTTATCGGGCCCGCGTTCGCGGGAAGTCTCGACAGCGTCACCTGCGTCCAGTGCGGACAATGCGCCGCCGTGTGTCCGGTCGGCGCAATAGTGGAAAAGAGCCATATCCAGCGGGTGTGGGACGCTCTCGAAAACCCGGAAAAAACCGTTGTGGTGCAGACAGCCCCTGCCGTGCGCGCCGCACTCGGTGAATGCTTCGGGTATCCGCCGGGAACACTGGTGACGGGAAAAATGGTGTCGGCCCTGCGACGCTTAGGTTTCAAAACGGTGTTCGACACGAATTTCACAGCCGACCTCACTATTATTGAAGAAGGCTCGGAACTGCTCATGCGTCTAAAAAAGACACTAAAAGACAAGGAGCCGGTTGCGCTTCCGCAATTCACGAGCTGTTCGCCTGGGTGGATAAAGTATGTCGAACATTTTTATCCGGAACTGCTTCCCAACCTTTCCACCTGCAAATCGCCCCAGCAGATGTTCGGCGCGCTTGCAAAAACCTACTGGGCGCAGAAGATCGGAAAGAAAGCCGAGGAGGTGTTCGTGGTATCGATCATGCCGTGCACGGCAAAAAAATTCGAGGCGCAACGGCCCGAAATGAACGACAGCGGCGTTACGGACGTCGACGCCGTGCTTACCACGCGCGAACTCGGCCGCATGATAAAACAGGCAGGGATCGATTTTGCCGCCCTTCCCGACGATAATTTCGACCGCGTCATGGGCGTTTCGTCGGGCGCGGGAGACATTTTCGCCAACACGGGCGGCGTGATGGAAGCGGCCCTCCGCACGGCCTGGGAGATTATTACGGGGAAGCCTCTCCCATTTGACAAGCTCCACATAGAGCCCATTTCGGGAATGGAAGGCATCAAGGAAGCGTCGCTCACCATCACGGGCACGCTCCCCGACTGGTCGTTCCTCGAAAACGTCACGCTCAACGTTGCGGTGTCGCACGGGCTCGGCAACGCGCAAAAGGTGATCGAGCGCATCACCTCGGGCAAGGCCGCCTACCATTTCGTGGAGATCATGACCTGCCCTGGCGGGTGCATCGGCGGCGGCGGTCAGCCCCGGCTCACCAACGACGGCAAGCGGAAGGAACGCATCAAGGCCATTTACAAGGAAGACGAAGGCAAAAAGCTTCGCAAATCGCATGACAACCCGAAAATCAAGCAAGTATACGGGGAGTTCCTGGATATTCCGCTCGGGGAAAAGTCGCACCATCTGCTGCATACGACGTATACGGTAAGAGAAAGAGTTTAAAGTTGAAAGTAAAGAAATAAACCAATTCCCTTAATAAGAGAGGTGAAGTATGAAGAACAAGATCCTGGTGGTTGACGACGATGTCGATTTCGTCGAAGCGACGACGACCCTGCTCGAGGCAAAAGGCTACGATGTCGTGAGCGCGGCAAACGGCGAAGAGGGGTATGCCAAGGCGAAAACCGAAAAACCCCACGTCATGCTGCTCGATGTGATGATGGCGCATGACAGCGACGGGTTCGACACCGCGCGGAAGATGAGGGAAGACCCTGCCACAAAAGGGATACCGGTCATCATGATCACGGGGATCCGCAAAAGCAAGGCCCTGCCGTTCAGCTTTGAGCCAGACGACGACTGGCTGCCTGTCAAGGTGGTGCTGGAAAAACCCGTGAAAGCGGACCAGCTGTTGAAGACGGTGGAGGAAGCGGTGGCGGCGTAAAAGCGCAGAGGTTGTGCGGAGTGATTGCTGCTTCATCAAGAATACGCGAAGCTTTTAAAGGCTCCAAGAAATCGGCCGCTAGTTCTCCACATCCACACAAGGGGCTAATATACCGCGAGCGGAGCGCTCACCAAACGAACACCGTTGCTCAGCGCGGCAACAATGACAACGCCCCTGACGGACGAGCGAAAGACCAGGTGTTTGCCATGCATGTTTCTTTCATGTAAAGCCTCAACCCGCTCTCCGTTTGTCCGGTACAGATACACCGGCCCAAACAGCGCCGCGCCGTCTGCTGTTTCCAAAGTAAAGCTGCTTCCATTTATCCGGTGCACCACAAGTAAATGCCTTCCCGAAGTTGCATGTGCATATACAGCGGGGCAGGCAGTGCCGGAAGAACCCCATCCCATAATATTGTCTATCGAATCGGCCATGACCATTCCCGTCAGTGAATCCTGAAGTACATTGGGGTGCCAGCACATGGAGTTGCTGGTGGTGTCCCATTGCCACGGGGAATAAAAAATATCGGTGCCGCCGCCGGCGCGCTCCATGGTCACGACCTGCCGGACACAGTTGGCCACCCGCGGGCGGGCGGTCGGAACATTGAGCATTATTTTAACACCGCTGTACTTGCTGCGGATTGTATCGAGAAAGTCGCAATAGGTCTTTACAAAATTGACTGAGTCGGCAAGACGGGTGTTCGTGTTGCAACTGACGAAATCGTTTGTTCCGATGCCGACACAAACCAAATCCGGCTTCCACGATGCGAAATTCCAGAGCGGAGTTTTACTGTTGACCAATGTCCGCGGATAAATAGTGCCGATGGTCGAATCCGATGTCGCAGGGGTCCAGCAGTTGCGGACCATTCCCCATCCCGATTTTGCAATTTCGATGTATTCGGCGTTGCAGGCCCGCGCGGCCCGGGGCGCCCAGGACCTGTAATTATCGGTAACGCGGGCAACGGTATACGTATAGGCGCAAGGACCGCTGTTTGTCGCCTCATTGGCATATCCCACGGTGTATGAATCGCCGATAAACTCGATTTTGCGGGAAGGCCTCGGGCCGGGGCTGACTGCGGCGGCGCCATTATCAAGTGTCAAGCCTTTAAACGTAAGGACCCCGTCCTCGGACCGGACATAGACAACAAGCTGATGCGTGGTGTTTGCGAGTCCTGTTGCACAAACCATGCTTTGCTCAACGGCGGTGGCCGAATCGACTTTTACCACTACAGAATCGATCACGATGTCGAGATAAACCTTGGCATTGCTCACGACCGTTGCAGACACGGATGTCCCGGTAAAAGCGACCTTGATATATGACCCGGTCCACTCACAGCGGGGCTGGAGCTGATTGGTCATATCAAAGCGGCCATAATACTGTAGGGCACTGTTGTTCGGAGGAATGGTGACGGCCGCCGAAGCTGCGCCCGGCAAAACCGCAAAGATTGTTGCAATAAATAAACAGAGAGCGGAAACGCGCATGGAACAGTTCCTTTTAAATAACCAAGGGATTTTACGACAAAGAGAATTTTATTAATATAATTATTGTGAAAATCAGATACGTTTTTTTATATATCCGCACATTGCATACGACTGACGGGATGTTTGATTTTTCGCGGGCAGGTGGACGTATAAGGAGAGTTTCTTTACAGCCGACCATTACTTTCCGCGGCAAGATTTCCATGTCGTGGCCGAGAAACACGGCGCAGGAACATTACGTTGCAGACAACGGATGCTGATTAAGTTGCTTTTTGCGGAAGGAAAAGATAGTTTTTTTGGGGAACAAGGAAAGTGGCAGTACTGTAGATAGTGTTTCGGCGTCAGTACGGATATTAAAATAACCGTATTGGCGTAGGATCCCAAGACAAGGTGTCAATTGAAGATGCCTTGGCCTGTTTTTCGTATGAAATTTGAAGGCTAGAACGGTATAACTTCTAAACCGACAACACTTTTATATATAAGAACAAATAAAAATAAGAAAATTAAAAGCAAGAAACGTCCGGATTATTATGAATTTAAAGATATATTAAACTTTATTTACAACAAACTTTATGCAGATTCCTTTCCAGAAGATGAGCAAAAAGATAAAGAATATCGAATTTATTAAAAAGGGATTTACGACAGAGTGTTGAAAAACTATGAGAATAATATCTTGATGAAAACGGAATAAAGTGGCAGGTGCAGTCTGGGCGCAGGCTAAGGCCACATTAATCTCAGTCAATTCACCCCCTCTTCCTCCGAAAACATTTTTCCAAACCAAAACAATTTCTATCTTTTCACCCCCGTATTCCCCGTTTAGGGATATATTATTATAGGAAAGTCCGTTTTCAAACCTCATTGGAGAATGGAATGAAATCAGGATTTGTTTTAAGCGCTTTAGCTGGTCTCTTTTTATCGCATGCCTGCTTTGCTCAACCGGAATTCGCGGCAGACAGTATTAAGAACATGTGCAAACGGGTCGCCAGCGGGCGCCTCAATTCTAAGCTCTATAACGGCTGGCAAGTGGGGACCTATTTCGAAGGCATCATGGCCTTGTACGACTTGACACAAGACAAACAGTATCTCGACAGCACCGTAGCATGGGGAAACTATCATAATTGGCTGTCTGCCGCCGCCGTTCCCGATACCTTCCCCATCTCCTTCGACGACGCCTGCTGTTATCAGGCATATCTTGAGACCTATCTGGCCGATCCGCAGCCTGCAAACATGCCGCATATTCAGGCCGCACTCAGCTTTGTCAAGAGGTATACCTATGATACGTGTCCCAATAAATGCAGCGACGTTACCTGGCCCATCATAGACCAGTTTCACATGGCGGCCCCCATCCACCCGCGCGCGGCCTCGATACTCAATGACCCGGTCATGTACGATTCGGTATATCAGTATTCGGTCTCGAATGCAAGGCATCACTACAATGTCAAGTTCCATCTTTTCAATTCGAACTGTTCGGATACCACCGCGACGCGCCAATGGTGGGGACGAGGTTGCGGATGGGGAGTCTGCGGCGTGTGCAGGATACATCAATTCCTGCCGCCCGGCCATCCGGGGCGTGCATGGTTCGAACAGAAAATCCGGGAAACCAGCGCAAAGCTGCTGACCCTTCAGGACCAGACCGACGGCATGTGGCGCAGCGATCTGTTCCAGCCCACCTGGAACAAGGAGGCAAGCGGGAGCTCATTTTTCTGTTACGAACTTTTTTACGGGATACGGAACGGAATACTCGATACGGCGACGTATCTGGGCCCTGCAAAAAAGGCGTGGAGGGGACTTATCGGCTGTGTCGGCGTGGACCCGGGCCGGCCGAACCTGCCCGGCTGGTCGCAAGGAGTCGGCGGTGGGGTTTCAAACAATTTTGGCACCACCAACCACGACGAATACACAGAAGGCGCGTTCCTCATGGCGGGCAACGAGTTTTACAAATTCGTAGTGAATGGAATTTCCGCTCTTGGCAGCGATCCCGGATATGCCGGGGCAAAACAGGCCTCGAATCCGGCCGCGCGATTTTTGTGCTCGGTCGTCGCAAACAGCCGAGTGGAAATTCCCCAAAGCGCGACCGGCGTGGAATTTTATTCCGCTGCCGGCCGTTTAATCGCGTCGTTCACCAACCTTCCGGCCGGCCGGCGGAGTGTTTCCGTACCGGTGACGATAATGGGAAAAGGCGTGGCGATCGTCAAATTTCTTTATGCGAAATAATTCCCTTCCGGTTCTGCTTCTGCCTCGCTCCGAATGCGGAGCGAGGCACCATTCATCGGATCTTCCCCGATGAACAAAATTATATTCATTTCACCCCCACATTTATCACGCCGTTCCCATGGGTTTGGTAAGATGTAATTTTATATTGACCCCTTACATTTTATTTCGTCGCAAGGAGATTATGATCTTTCACCGCCCAGCCCCTGGCCTGGCCCGAATTGCCGCATGCGGGGCCCTCCTATTTTCCGCATTGCATGCCCAGGTCCTTGAGAGCGCGGTAGATTCGGCCGGCCTCCAACCGCCGGATTCCGTCGCCGCGGCCGATACGGTTCGTTTAAACCCAGCCTCGGATTCGGCAACCGAAACATCCCTACCCGCGGCCTCGGCCGCCGAAACGGTTGTGCCGCCTGTAGACGCCGGTCAGCCGGGGCGACCCTTCTCGCTGTTCGATTACAGCGAAGTCATTTCTTTCGGATTGTCACTTGACTATTTATACTATAACGAAAATGTTGATTTAAGCGACGAGATCCGGAATTTTACCAATCACTTCGGCAACGCGCCGCTGTTTTCCGGCGCTCCCAAGAGCACCGAATACGGCTTCCTTGTCGGCCTGCGCGGCGGCGGGACATTCTATTCGCTGGAAAACAAGCTGTTCTTAAGGCCGAGGGTAGCGCTTCTTTTCGGGTTCGGCAATACCTACGACGGTTCGCTGCAGGGCCAGCCGCTGCTCGGCCAAAAGGGCGACACCGTGGGCCTTGAGTATGACCCGTACAAGTTCACCAAGAACAATTTCTTTCTGCATGCGGGATGCGACATGGGGTACTCGTTTCCGTATTTAAATTTCCCTTTTGTCATATACACGGGCCTCGATTTCAAGCTGTGGTACCGCGACCTGACCGAGAGCCAGGACGTGTTGTACTACACCACCGGCATTGCCAATTCGGAAACGTATTATTGGCTGGGCGTGCCGCTGGGCGTTCTTATCACCAGGCCCGTGAATTCGAAACTCATGCTTGGATTGGACGTGAGCGCCACCATTATGCTTACCGGCGGCATGAGCGTCACGATGACCGCCGCCGACGGGTCCGCTGCGAATTACCCTGTCGTGACGCTCGGGAACCGGACGTCCCTGAAGGTGGAACTGTTTGCGCAAAACAAGCTGAATGACAGATTGGCGGTAAAATTCGCGCCTTATTTTATGTGGTACGGTTTTGGAAAAAGCAACATCGAGACCGCAACAGGCGGTTCGAATACCCAGACGTTTTTTGAGCCATCGAGCGACAGTTACCTGATGGGTTTCATCCTCACGTGGGAAGTGCTCTGGAAGCGGTTCTATTAAAAGGTCACCATGCAAAAGAAATCCTTTCCCCTCTCCAAAGTCTACAGCCTTCTCGAACCCGGCCCTGTCGTCCTGGTCACGACCGCCAGCAAGGGGCGCCAAAACATCATGGCAATGTCATGGCACACCATGATCGAGTTTGTACCGCCGCTTGTGGGGTGCGTCGTCAGCGACCGTAACTATTCCTTCGGCCTGTTGAAGGCGGCCAAAGAGTGCGCAATTAACATTCCTACCGTGGGGATGGCGAAAAAGGTCGTTGGCTGCGGCAATACATCGGGTGCAACCATTGACAAGTTCAAGACGTTTCGCCTCACGCCCGTGCCTGCCGCGCGGGTCGGCGCGCCGCTCATCAAGGAGTGCTTTGCGAATCTCGAGTGCCGGGTGGCCGATACAAGAATGGTGGCGGATTATTGCTTGTTTGTCTTGGAGGTCGTCAAAGCATGGATCGACACGGCAATAAAAAACCCGCAGACAATTCACCATTTTGGGCACGGCAATTTCATGGTTGCCGGAAAAAGAATCAAGCTGAGGTCAAAGATGAAATAGCGCAGCTGTCCTGATATGATTTCTTATTCCGCCTTCTTTATCACCCCGCCGCCTACCACCATATCGCCCAAATAAACAACCGCAGACTGGCCCGGAGCAATTGCGCATATCGGCTCGGAGAGTAATATTGAAAAAATATTGCCGGAATGAAAAACTCTGGCTTTGGAAGGCTTGCTCCTGTACCTCACCTGAACATTGTATTCTATTGAATTATCAATAACATAGCCGCCAGCAATAGCCACGTCGATCACCTCTATTTCGTGTGCCCATAAATCATCTTCTGTTCCCACGACAACCGTATTATCAAGCGGCCTTATCTCCTTGACAAACATTTTCTGTCCCAACGCGCCAAGCCCTTTTCTCTGGCCCACGGTATACCGGTGGATACCCGCATGGCGCCCCAGGGTTTTGCCGCTCACATCAACAATCGGACCTTTAGGAAACACGGATTGCGCTTCAAGCATCGCCGTGTAATCGCCGTTTTCGACAAAGCAGATGTCCTGGCTCTCGGGTTTCTGCGCCGTGACAAGCCCGAGCCCGGCCGCAATACGCCGTATTTCGTCCTTGGTTTTATTGCCAAGCGGGAACAGTATCCGCTCGATAGGTGCATCGTAGATGACATAAAGGAAATAGGCCTGGTCTTTATTTTCGTCTGCGCCTTTGTAAAGCCGGTTACCTTCCCTTTTCGCATAATGTCCGGTTGCCAGAAATTCGCAGCCGAGCTCGTCCGCTTTTCTCATCAGATAATCGAATTTCACGAACCGGTTGCACCTCACGCAGGGGTTGGGCGTACGGCCCGCTTTGTATTCCTTTGCAAAATCATCAATGACGGTTCCCTTGAAAATATCCACCGCATTGACGACATAATGCGGAATGCCGATGGCGTCGGCAACCAGCTTTGCATCGCACGAGGAATCGTAGCCGCAGCACGACCGGTTCGACGCGGCGTCTGAAGCGCTTTTATCAATGAGCTTCATAGTGACGCCAACGACGTCGTGCCCCTGCTGTTTGAGCAGCGCTGCGGCCACCGACGAATCCACTCCCCCGCTCATCGCCACCAGAATTTTAGACATTATTAATATTTCCTGACGGAATATTTTATAATAACTAATACAATCATCACGTAAATTATTTTCCTAATAAGAAACCAGGTACCTTCACGAAGCGATAAAATAATCTATGTTCAAAGAAAAAATGACGCTCCTGGAACACGTGCTAAATAAAAAGGCGCTGCCTTCCATTGACACATTTCCCTGTCCGTATGCAAAAAACCCGGCCGGGGCCGGCGTCATCCGCATTATATTTCCCGAATTTACCTGCGTTTGCCCGAAAACAGGCTACCCGGATTTTGCTTCCATCGACCTTTATTACCTGCCAGATAAATTGTGCGTCGAATTGAAATCGTGGAAACTATATCTCAATTCATTCCGTATGGTGGGCACGTTCCACGAGACCGTAACGTCCCATCTGTTTACAATTCTCAAAGTCCTTCTCAAACCGAAATGGCTGCTTCTTGCCGGCGACTTCTTTCCGCGCGGCAATGTCAATACGACAATCATTTTTGAGACAGGTAAAAGACCAACTGCCGCCGACTTTCTTTTAAAAAAATACAAATCCCGCGCCAGAGGGTTTGCAAAGGCGTGAAGAAAATTGGCCTGATTATTTATAGTAATTTCTTTTCCTCTCTATGCGCTATTGCATCCTATTGAATATTTTTTTGCATTAAATTTTTATTCGTTACGCAAATAACCATTACAGACAACTTAAATGGCGTCAATTATAAGAATATACTCCTTACAGAAAAATTAAGGTCCGCGGGTACCCCCCAACCGAAGGCTGTTTCTCGCAACTATCCTTACCCGGGGGATTCCCAGGAAGGGGTAGCGGAAGACCGTTTTTCGGGCTGAAGCGAGGGGGATACCTCCCCCAACAAAAGATTAATTCTTGGTTTATTAACTATTTTTTATTGAAACAAATGCCCCAATCCAGCGACTATAGAGATAGAGCCAGAAGCGATGAAGCGCACGAGGGCCTGATGCACCAGGACATGTCTCTGCTTTTGCAGCAATGCTTGAAAAACGATCGCAGGGCCCAGCGGGAATTGTTCAATTACTACAAGCTCAAAGTGCACGACCTGGTGTTCAAGTCGCTCGGACCGAAATTCGACACCGATGACGTGCTGCAGCAGGTGTTCATTGAACTGTTCAAGAGCCTTGCATACTTCAAGGGCGATTCGTCGCTTGACACCTGGGTGTACCGGATAAGCCTTAAAGTATGCACGACGCAGCTCCGCAAAAAATACCGGAAGCGGCAGCCGCAGGTGGTGTACGATTCGGAACAGATTGAGGCCGAGGCGGACAAAAACGCCCAGGGCCCTTGCGCAGACCTGGAACAGAGTGAGCTCAAGGCGGTCATTTACGATGCGCTTGACAAACTGGATGCGGAAAAGCGCATGACCGTGGTGATGTACGAAATGGAGGGCAGAACGCTGGAGGAGATAGCGGCCATGTCGAACATTCCGCTCGGGACGGTTAAGTCGCGGCTGTTCCACGGAAGAAAGGCCCTGGAAAAACTTCTCGGGCGGTATCTGGAAAAATAAGGAAAACATTATGTCTAACACCGTCAATAATAAAGAAAACACTGCGGCCAGCCGGCTTGGCAATCTGCTGAGACAGGTACGGGTGCCTGCCAAAACAGATACCGAATGGCAGCGGCTCGAAAACGATATGTTTATGCAGCTCGACGAAAAACCGGCGCATCGGCGCAGCTTTGGTTTTTCATTAAGCATTCCGCGTTTCAGCGTTGCGTGGGCCGCAGCGGCCGGCCTTGTCCTTCTTATTGCTGGCGCAGGCATCTCCATCGCCCTGCTCACGAAGAACACTTCTTCATATGCAAGCATCATGAGCGTGCGCGGCTGCGTGAGCGTCACCTGGTCCGGCAGGGGCGCCGCGCAAACCGTGTCCTCCCTCGAAAACATCGCGTCCATGCGGAAAGCATTGCCGGGCACCGTAATATCCGTTTCCGGCAGCAGCTCGGCCATCATCAGGCTCGGCAAGGGAAGCGCTCTGGAGTTGTTCCCCGGCTCGCGGCTTGTCATCAAAAAATCAAACGAGTCACAGCAGGTGTGCTATCTATCATCGGGCAGTGTTCTTGTCAAAGTGACAAAACGCACAAGCGGCCAGCGGTTCGAGGTGCAAACCCCATGCGCGGCCTGCAGGGTCGTGGGCACCGTGTTCAAAGTGGACGCGTTCGATGGCTCGAAAACCGCGCTTTCGGTGTATCAGGGTAAGGTCATGCTCATGCCGTCGGCCGGCGTGCAGGGATCGGACACGCTCGTTGAAACCGGCCGCCAGCTTACCGTGAGCCGCGACATCGGGCCCGTGGGCCGGAGGGTTTCGAGCATATCTGCGCCCATTCACGACATCTCGGTGCTCGGCATGCTTGCCGAGCAGGGCGGCGACGAAACCGGCGTGCTCGATATCACATCGCAGCCCGACGGCGCAATGGTTCTTATCAACGGAACAATGACGGGAAAAACACCGTTCCATGCAAAAGTGCGCAGGGGCTGCGATTATTCCGTTGCGGTCTTTACAGAAGGTTATTCGCCGTGGGAAACACATGTTTCCATCGACCGCGACCTGGTTTGCAGCGTGCATGCCCCCCTGTCCCCTGCAGTTGCCGCCGCCCCGCCGCGGGCCGTGCTTGTTAAAAAAGCCGCGGTCCTTCCCGTTGCACTGCGCCAGCAGAGCGAAACGGAGCTCGCGCTCATTCCGGAATACATAGAAGCGCTTGTCGATATTTCCAGCGGAGAATACCAGCACGCGATCTGCATCTTCGACTCGCTCTGGAACAGCGGCATCGTCGACATCAAAGGCAGGATGTGCCTCATGGAAAAAGTAAATGCTTGCTATGCGAAGCTCGGCGACTTTACCAAGGCGGCGGAAGCGCTCGAAGACCGGTACCAGAAGGCCGAAACGCCGCAGGACAAGGGCCAGCTGCTATGGGAAATGGCGATTATGCGCGCCAACTGCCTGGGCGACTACCAGGGCGCCGAAATGGCGCTGGTAGAGTTCCTTATTGTCCAGCCCAACGCTATCTGGGCGCATAGCGCGTACAGTAAGCTCGCTGAAATCCAGTATTACCTTGCCAAATATGAAAACTCGGCGGAAACGTATCAAAAACATATCGCGGCATTCCCTGACGACCCGGACATCGACAGGTCCATGTACAATCTTGCCTGCATCCTGGGTGAGGACCTTAACAGGTGCGAGAAAGCGGCGCTCTGGTATTCTCGGCTGATTGACTCCTTCCGTGCCAGCAAATACCGCGCAGCCGCTTTCTTCCGCCGCGGCGAATGCGAGCTGACTATGGAAAAATTTCAGGAAGCGCAAAGGGATTTCAAGACGTATCTGTCGCTATCGCCGGATGGAATCTGGCGGGAAACGTGTACGATGGATATTAAGAAGTTTAAAGGATTATAAGATTTGTTTAATAGTAAATAAAATGGTAATGGGGGAAGCTTCCCCCTGACCCTTCATGAAAAAAGGCGCAAGTTATGCGCCGTTTTTCATGAAGTAAGATAGGTGTTTCTTGACAAACAATGCAACAAAAAAGGCATGACGGATATTCGCCATGCCTTTCCTGATTATATCTTCTTATTATTTACTGTTGGTTACTTTTTCCTTTTTGCAGGCTTCGCCGCTTTTTTCGCTTTCTTTATGGGTTTTGCCTTTTTCGGCGCTGCTTTCTTAGCCGCTTTCGGGAAATACACCTTGAGCATGTCTTTTGTCGTGACCGGCTTGTAATCGCCGGCATGGCCGGCCGTACCGAATGCCTTCATTTCCTCGAGCATCCATGACTTCACAGATTCGCGGGCAGGTCCGAGATAGTCACGGGGGTCGAATTTCTGCGGCTGTTCGACAAACACTTTCCGTATCGCGCCGGTGATGGCGAGGCGCCCGTCGGTGTCTATGTTTACCTTGCGCATTCCGCGCTTGATCGCGTCCTGGATCATGGCCGTGGGAACGCCCACCGCGTTGGGAACCTTGCCGCCGAACTGGTTGACAAGATCTACCATGTGCTTGGGCACCGATGAGCTGCCGTGCATCACGAGCGCCGTAGCGGGCACGCGGCGGTGCACATCATCGATGATGTCAAGCGCGAGTTTGATTTCGTGCCCCACGGGGAACTTGTACGCGCCGTGCGACGTGCCGATAGCAAGCGCGAGCGCGTCTACGCCGGTCTGCTTTACGAATTCTTCCGCCTCAATAGGATCGGTGAGATGTATGGTCCCCGCAACGGTATCGTCTTCGATGCCGCCCAGAGTCCCTATTTCGCCTTCGACCGTGACGCCTGCCGCATGCGCGATCGCCACCGCTTCCTTGGTGATTTTCACGTTGTCCTCGAAGGAGCGGGCCGGATGTTTGCCCTTTTCGTCTTTTCTGCTGTAGTCAAGCGAGCCGTCGATCATCACGGAGGTAAACCCGAGTTTGACGCACTCAGCGATGGTCTCGATGTCCGGACCGTGATCAAGATGCAGCGACATGGGAATTTGCGGATATTTTTTGTTTGCCATGTAGCCCACCATCACCGCAAGCAACCCCTTGTCCGCATATTTGAGCGCGTTGCGGCTCACTTGGATGATGACCGGCGAGTTCGTTTCCGCGGCCGCAGCGCAAATCGCTTGCAGCTGCTCCATGTTGTTGACATTGAAGGCCCCAACGCCGTACCCAGCCTTGTTGGCCTCGTCGAGAATAAGCTTCATTGGCACAAGTGACATGGTGTTACCCCTTTTTAATCGTTACTTGCTTTTCTTTTTATGGTCAGCCGAATCACCGGCTTTTTTGTCCGTTTTCTTTTTACGCTTGGGCGCCGTCTTTTTTTCTTTTTTGGCTTCCTTGGTTTCCGCCGCCTTTTCTTCCTTTTTTTCCGGGGCCGGCTCCGCCGGCGCTTCTTTTTCCTTGCCGGCTTCGGCAGGAACCGGCTCCGCGCCTGGCGCCTTGCGCTTCTTTTTCCGCAAGCGGGCTATTTCTTCGCTGTTTCTGCCGGTGAGCTCGAAAATGCAAGTCTGGGCGTTGTCGCCCCAGCGCTCGCCAAGCTTGAGAATGCGGGTATACCCTCCCTCGCGGGTCTTGTACGAAGGGGCAATGTCGGAAAACAGTTTATGAAGAATATCCTTGTCGGTAACGGTTTCTGCGGCGATACGTACGGCATGGAGGCCTCCCCGTTTTGCGAAAGTGATGAGGCGCTCGACAAGGCTCCGTGCCACTTTTGCCTTAGCAACGGTGGTTATCACGCGCTCCTTGTCAAATACCGACATGGCGAGGTTTGCGAGCGTCGCGTTCCTATGGCTCGTCCTCATGCCCAGTTTTTTGGTCGATTTCAAATGACGCATGGTTACAATTTTCCTTTAAAAAAAAAGATTCAGGGTTCAAAGGTTCAGGGTTCAAAGGTTTGCATAACCCCGAACGCCGACCCCGGAACCTGTGAACCTTATCGTTTACTTTTCCTTTGGTTCCAGGATCTCCGTTTTTTCCACGTCCATGCCGAACGATAGCCCGAGGTTGGCAAGAATCTGATTGAGTTCGATAAGTGACTTACGACCGAAATTCTTGTACTTGAGCATGTCGGATTCCTGGTTTTTCACCAGGTCGGCCAGTGTATGAATATTGGCGGCGCGCAGGCAGTTGGCGGAGCGCACCGACAGTTCAAGTTCGTCAACACGCATCTTGAGGAGCTGGCGCAGCTTTTCGGCCTTCTCGTCCTTTACCACTTCCTCCACCGGCTCAAGCTCGCCCTCAAAGTTGATAAAAAGCGCGAAATGGTCTGACAGCAGCTTGGCCGCATAGGCCACTGCGTCCTCGACCGAGATGCTCCCGTCGGTCCATACATCAAGGATAAGCTTGTCGAGATCGGTCCTCTGGCCCACCCGCGCGTTTTCAACGGAGTAATTGACTTTTTCCACGGGCGAAAAGAGCGCGTCAATGGGGATGCTGCCCACCGGGTCGTCTTCGCGCTTGTTCTGCTCAGCAGCCACGTAGCCGCGACCGTCCGATACCCGCAACTCGATTTTGAGTTTAGCGTCGGAATTGATGGTGGCAATATGCAAGTCCGGGTTGAGGATCTCCACATCCGGATTTTTCTCGATGTCGGAGGCCTTGACCTCGCCCTCACCGCTCACATCGAGGCGCAGCGTTGCGTCTTCGTCCGCGTTCAGCTTCAGGCGCAGTTTCTTGATGTTCAGAATGATATCGGTTATATCCTCCTTGACGCCCTCGATGGTAGAGTATTCGTGGAGGACATTTTCAATGCGAACCGAAATCACCGATGCACCCTGGAGCGACGACAGCAGAATCCGCCGGATAGCGTTCCCCACGGTATGCCCCCACCCCCGTTCGAGCGGCTCGACAATCACTTTTCCGTAATGGGCAATATCGTCGGGATTTTCGATCTTGATGGTTTTAGGCATCAACAGGCTTTTCCACTTCATGTACGTAGCTCTCCTCTGTTATTTGGAATACAATTCCACTACCAATTGTTCCTGGACAGTGACGGGGATGTCGGCGCGGGCGGGCAACCGCACGACGGTCCCCGACAGTTGGACTTTGTCAACCGACAGCCACTCGGGAACATCCTTCGCGGCCTTGAGCGCGCTATGGATGACTTCGAGGTTCTTACTTTTTTCGCGGACTGTTACAACGTCGCCTTCCTCGAGCTGGTACGAAGGGACGTTCACATTTTTGCCATTGATCTTGAAATGATTGTGCAAGACAAGCAGGCGTGCCGCGCTACGGGACGGGGCGAACCCGATACGGTAGACAATGTTGTCGATCCGCATCTCGAGCATGCGAAGCAGCATCTCGCCCGTCACGCCCGTGCTTTTTGACGCTTTCTTGAAATACTGGTGGAACTGCCGCTCGAGGATGCCATAGATACGGCGCATCTTCTGCTTTTCCCTCAGCTGCACATTGTATTCCGACGTGGAGCGGCGCCTTTTCGTCATGCGCATTCCCGGCGGATAGGGCCTACGTTCAACGGCGCATTTTTCCGATCTGCACCGCTCGCCCCTGAGCATCAGCTTCACCCCTTCCCTGCGGCATAACCTGCACCGCGGGCCATGATAAACTGCCATAGATTTCTCCTCTTACACTCTTCTTCGCTTTGGTGGACGACAGCCATTATGAGGAATGGCCGTGTAATCTTTGATTGCCGTAATTCTGAGCCCGGCAGAAGCCAGGGCCCTTATCGAGCTTTCGCGGCCGTTTCCTGCGCCCTTGATATGCACTTCTATTTTTCGGACGCCTGCGTCAAACGCGGCTTTCCCCACTGCCTCCGCTGCGATTTGCGCGGCAAACGGCGTGCTTTTACGCGAACCCTTAAAACCCGATTTGCCGGGCGAGCCCCACGCGACGACGTTCCCTTGTATATCGGAGACGTTGATGAGGGTGTTGTTGAATGTCGCCCTGATGTGCGCTATGCCGTCGGAGGCGACTTTTTTCCTTATCTTCTTTACCGCAGGAGCCTTTTCTTTTCCTTCGGGTTTCCCCTCGGGCCCGCCTTCGGCACCATCGCCTTTTCTCTCAGGCCTGCCCTCGGCTCCGCGTTCACCCTTTTTCTCGGACTTGCCCTCTCCGCCACGTTCGCCTTTTTTTTCGGGCTTGCCCTCGGCGCCATGCTCGCTCTTTCTCTCGGGCTTGCCTTCGGCGGCCTGCTCGGCTTTCCTCTCGGGCTTACCTTCCGGTCTGCCCTCTTTCTTGCTTTCTGCCATTGTCGTAGTACCCCTTATATGCTCAACCGTTATCCTTTAGACGGCGCTTTTTTCTTACCGGCGATTGTTTTGCGCGGTCCCTTGCGCGTGCGCGCATTTGTGCGCGTGCGCTGTCCGCGCACCGGCAGTTGTTTGCGGTGCCGTATCCCGCGGTAGCAACCGATGTCCATAAGACGCTTGATGTTGAGGCGTACGTTCGAGCGGAGGTTGCCCTCCACCGTGAATTCGCCATCAATGATTTTTCTTATCCTGTCGAGCTCTTCCTCGGAGCAGTCGCGTACCTTCTTGTTCCTGTCAATATTGGCTTTTCCGCATATTTTCAGCGACGACGGTCTACCAATGCCGAAAATATAGGTGAGAGCGATCTCGCACCGTTTGTTGTTCGGTATTTCAATTCCTGCCACACGTGCCACTTTTGGACCCCTTTCCCAGGCGCTGCGTCAGCCCTGGCGCTGCTTGTGTTTCGGGTTTTTCGAGCAGATGACGCGAACCACGCCCCGCCGCTTGATTACTTTACAGCCGATACACATTTTTTTTACCGATGCTCTTACTTTCAAAATGATGCTCCTGTTCGATCTTATTTATACCGGTAGACGATTCTTCCCCTTGTCAAGTCGTACGGGGAAAGTTCGATAAGCACTTTGTCCCCGGGAAGAATCCGTATATAGTTCATTCTCATTTTGCCAGAGATATGGGCAAGAATCACGTGCTTGTTCTCGAGTTCAACATGAAATGAGGCATTGGGCAGGGTCTCAACCACGGTACCTTCCACCTGTATTGATTCCTGCTTCGACATAGACCTGTTCGTACCCCGTTGTGCAGTTAATAGTAACGCCTGCCGCGTAGACGACCTTTTTTAAGGAACCCCTCGTAATTATGCATCTGTAAATGATACTCGAGCTGTTGCAAGGTGTCCAGTGCGACGCCCACCACAATGAGAACGCTTGTGCCGCCGAAGTAAAACGAAACATTGAACGCGCCGAGAATCAGAAAAGGAACCACCGACACGAATGCCAGAAAAATCGCTCCCGGCAGTGTGATACGGGTCAGAACACTGTCGAGGAATTCCGCGGTCTTTTTTCCGGGCCTGATTCCTGGGACAAAACCTCCCGATTTCTTGAGGTTGTCCGCGATATCCATCGGATTGAAAATGATGGCAGTGTAAAAATAAGTAAAGAAAATAATAAGCAGTGCGTACAAAGAGTCATGCACGGGCCTGCCGGGCAGAAACAGATTTGTAAAATCCTCCATCACCTGGGATTCGGGGAAGAAATTTTTCAGCATGCTGGGCAGAAACATGAGCGACGATGCGAAAATGATGGGGATAACGCCCGCCATGATCACGCGGAGCGGCAGAACCGTGTTCTGACCCGCGTACATTTTAGTCCCGACCACTTTTTTCGGTGTCTGGATGGGAATGCGGCGCGTAGCCTGGGTAAAGAGCACGATAAACGCGGTCATGAGAAAAATGATTGCTAGCACGATGATTTCCACGAACAGGTTTCTTGTTCCTGCAATTACCTGCTGGATTTCCCTGAACACCGCAGTGGGGATCCTGTCAACAATACCGATAAAAATGATGAATGATATGCCGTTGCCGATTCCCCTGTTGGTTATCTGCTCGCCCAGCCACATGATAAAAACTGTGCCCGTGGTGAGGCTCACCGCAGTCACAAAGGTGAATACGGGGCCCGCGATCCCGGGAATCACGGCATGCTGGCCGGTAGACGGGGAAATGATGCTCTGGAGAAACACGCTGACGCCGATTGCCTGTATAAAGGAAAGAAGCACTGTGCCATAGCGGGTATATTGCGTGATTTTTTTTCTGCCTTCCCCGCCTTCCCTCTGCAATTTGTGGAAATAAGGGAAAACGGTGGCGAGCAGCTGGATGATGATTGACGCGCTGATATACGGCATCACTCCCATGGCAAACACGGTGGCCTTGCCGAATGAACCGCCCACGAACATGTCGTAGAGCCCAAACAGAGTGTTCTGGGACTGCGCCCAGAATTCCGCGAGCACGTTGGAGTTGATGCCCGGCGTGGGGATATGGCCGCCCACCCGGTAGATGAAAATGATAAGAAGGGTGAACCCCACCTTTTTACGGAGGTCCGGGATCCTGAGGATATTCTTAAACGTCTCAAACACTCGCGACTACCTCTGCTTTCCCTTTTGCTTTCTCTATTTTCTCGCGCGCCGATTTGGAAAACGACTGGGCCTTGACAATGACGCTTTTCGCGCAGTCGCCGTTGCCCAGTATCTTGACCGGTTCCGTTTTCGAGTGGATGAGCCCATTGTCGAAAAGCCACTCCGCGGTGACTTCTTTGTCCTGCGGCTCCCTGGTCATGATGTCCCCGATATTGACAATCTGGGCCCTGTTCGTCGAGTGGCTCACGAAACCCCGCTTGGGTATCCTGCGGGTGAGCGGAGTCTGGCCGCCTTCAAAGTACAGCTTTTTTTTGGTGCCCGAACGAGAGCCCGCGCCCTTGTGCCCCCGCCCGGCGGTCTTGCCGTTGCCCGAGCCGATGCCGCGTCCGCGCCGCTTGGAGTCCCTCGTGGAGCCCGGTGCCGGTTTCAGTTCGTTGAGTCTGAACATAGCTATGCGCCTTCCTTGACTTCGGTAACCTTGACAAGGTGCTTGATGACCCCTATCATGCCGCGGAGGGCCGGCGAATCGTTGTAGGTTTTTTCGTGTCTGATGCGCCGCAGCCCGAGCGCCCTTAGCGTCCGCTTTTGCGTCGCGATGTTTCCTATGCTGCTCTTGATTTGCTGGATTTTTATCTTTGTTGCCATGCTTTCCCCGTTGTTATTCAGCCTTTGCCTCTTCCGGGATCTGCCGCAGTTGCCGGATCTGGTCCCGGGTCTTGAGCCGCAGCAAGCCGTTCATTGTGGCCTTGACCACATTATGCGCATTGGTCGTACCTATACATTTGGTAAGGATATTGTGGATGCCCACCAGTTCGAGCACGGCGCGTGCCGGCCCTCCTGCGATCACGCCGGTGCCAGGGCCCGCGGGTTTTAACAGGATGTTTCCGGCCCCGAACTTGCCGATGATTTCATGCGGGATGGTCCCGTGTACAACGCTAACGGTGACGAGGTTTTTCTTTGCGTTTTCCACGGCCTTGCGTATCGCGTCAGTAACGTCATTGGCCTTACCCATGCCAACGCCTACCGTGCCGTTTGAATCACCGACTGCGACGAGCGCGTTAAAGCCGAACCTGCGACCGCCCTTGACGACTTTCGCGACCCTAGTCACCGCTATCAGCCTGTCAACTAACTTGCCCTCTTCGCCCGTGCCGGTCATTTTTCCTTCGTGATCCAACTGATGCTCCCCTTTCCTCAAAGTCCTAGAACTGCAAACCTTTTTTGCGCGCCGCCTCGGCAAGCGCCTTCACCCGGCCGTGGTAAGCGTACCCTTTCCGGTCGAACACGACCTTTTCAATGCCTTTTTCCCTGGCTTTTTCCGCGATGAGTTCGCCAACAAGCCTTGCCACTTCGGTCTTGGAGGTTTTCTTCTTGTCCGTGATTTTCCCCTGGATTTCCTTTGAAGTGCTGCCGGTCTGGACAAGGGACTTTCCTGCCATATCGTCAATGATCTGGGCATACATGTGATTCAGGCTCCGCCGAACGCACAGCCTGGGACGGTTTATGGTGCCCGATATCTTTTTCCGTATGCGGTTCGCCCGCTTCTGCCGAATGTCTGACTTTTTTTTCATAACGCTGCCCTGGTCTCCACGTATCTTTTGCTTACGTTCTGTTTATTTACCCGCGGCCTTGCCCACCTTGCGGCGCACATGCTCGTTGAGATACCGTATTCCCTTGCCTTTATACGGCTCCGGTCCCCTGATTGAACGGATGTCCGCGGTTGTCCGGCCAACGGCCTGTTTATCGTATCCTTCAACAATGATGCGGGTGGCGGTTTCCGTTTTAAAACTGATGCCGACGTCAGGCTTGATGATGACGGGATGTGAATATCCCACGATAATATTGAGGTCCTTCCCCTTCATCTCCGCCTTGTATCCGACTCCCTGGATGTCAAGGGTCTTTCTGTAGCCGGTGGTCACGCCCTCGATCATGTTGTTGATGAGGACCCGCCACAGCCCCCAAACCGATTTCGAAATCCTGTCATGGGAATCGGCCGTGCAATGCACTTCATTGTTTTCCACGGCGAGCTTGACGGCCGGATGGGCCGTCTTTGCCAGGGTCCCTTTGGGCCCTTTCACCGATATCGTGCTTCCGTCTATCTTGACCTCGACTCCCTTTGGAATCGGTATCGGTTTTTTACCTATTCGAGACAATTCGAAACTCCCCAGTTAAATGTTCCAAGTTACAGGTTGCAGGTTACCCGCTGAAGGTTTTAAACATGGAACTTGCAACTTTTTTTATTACCAAACCTTGCCCATCACCTCGCCGCCGATATTCATCTTTCTGCAATCCGCATCGCTCATGAGCCCCTTGGAAGTGGAGACAATGGACATGCCCATGCCGCTCATCACCTTGGGTACCGATTCCGCACGGGAATATTTTCTGAGACCGGGGGTGCTCACCCGTTTCAATCCCTGTATTGCATTCTGCATTCTGTCGTTATACTTGAGAAGTATTTTAATAGTGCCCTGGCCGCCGTCGTCGACGAAAGCGTATTTCGCAACAAAGTGATTTTCGAACAGCAGCCGCGTGATTTCCTTCTTAAGCTTGGAGGCGGGAATGCTCACGGTCCTTTTCTTGGCCTGTATCGCGTTCCGAATCCTCGTAAACATGTCAGCAATCTGATCCGTCATGCCTTGTCCCCTTCATTCCTGCAATGTAATAAAACTTCTACCAGCTGGCCTTCACCACGCCGGGTATCAGCCCATTAAGCGCCATTTGCCTGAAGCAGATCCTGCACAGGCCGAAACGGCGAAGGTATCCGCGCTGGCGTCCGCACCGCCTGCACCGGTGATACCCCCGCGTTTTGAACTTGGGTGCCTTTCTGCACTTTTCCATCATCGCTTTTCGTGCCACTGTCGGCTCTCCTTAACCAGGAATTTTCTTATTAAAAAAATGACTGCCCTGATTTTATCTGTTGAAAAAGAATTTACTCTCTACTTAATTAAACAGTATCGTGCAATTTCCTGAACGGCATGCCCATTTCTTCGAGCAGGGCAAGGGCAATATCATCCTTGCCGGCCGTTGTGCATATGCAAATGTCCAGGCCCGTGATATTCGTGATCTTGTCGCGGTCAACTTCGGCAAAAACGATCTGTTCCTTGATGCCGAGCGTATAATTTCCGTGCCCGTCAAAAGATTTCCTGGAAATTCCCTTGAAGTCCCTGATGCGGGGCATGGTAACGGAGACGAGCCTATCGAAAAATTCGTACATCCGCTCTCCCCTGAGGGTCACCTTGACGCCGATGGGAAGATCCTTGCGCAACTTGAAATTGGAAATCGCCTTCTTGGCCCTGGTGATGATCGGTTTCTGGCCGCTTATGTTCTGCAGCACGGTTACCGCTTCGTCAATCAGTTTCGAATCCTGGACCGCCTTGCCGACGCCCGTGTTCAATACGATCTTGTCGAGCCGGGGCACCTGCATGACGTTTTTCAGGCCGAACCTGGTTTTAAGGGCGGGAACAGCCTGTGTCTGATACAATTCCCGCATCCTTGGCAGTTTCTTAAGTTTGTCAGCGCTCAATCTATCAACTCCTTAGCCTTTTTTGAAAACCGCACCCTTTTTCCTGTGTCAAGAATTCTCATGCCGACCCTCGTGGCCTTTGCCGTTTTCGGGCATAAAAGCATGAGGTTCGACAGATGAATGGACGCTTCTTTCTCGATGATGCCACCCTGCTGTACTTTCCGGCTCGGCTTGGTATGGCGCTTCACCATATTTTTCGCCTCCACCAAAGCGCGATTTTTCCTGGTCAGCACCTTGATGATCCTTCCGGTCTGTCCTTTATTGTCGCCCGACACGATCATCACCGTGTCGTTCTTTCTCAACCGTAATGGCATATTCCTGGTCTCCCCTGTTACAGCACTTCCGGCGCAAGCGACACGATGCGCATGAACTTTTTGTCGCGCAGCTCGCGCGCCACGGGTCCGAAAATCCTGGTGCCCCGGGGCTCGTTTGTTTCATTGATAAGCACCGCCGCATTGTCGCTGAAACGGATGTAGGTGCCGTCATCGCGTCCGTGTTCCTTGGTGGTACGCACAATCACCGCCCGCGCAACCTCGCCTTTTTTGACGGCGGAGTTCGGGAGCGCATTTTTAACTGAGACGATAATGATGTCTCCCACGTATGCATATCGCCGTCTGGTTGCACCGAGAACCCTGATGCACTCCACTTTCTTTGCACCGGAGTTGTCTGCAACATTCATCTCGGTATGAACCTGAATCATTGTGTCCTCATCATGCTGATATCCGAAAATATTTGTTATTTAGCCTTTGTCATGATTTCGCGCACCCGCCAGCGCTTGGTCTTGGAAAGGGGCCTCGTTTCCACTATTTCCACGATGTCTCCCATGGCACATTCGTCTTTCTCATCGTGGGCAACATACTTTTTGTTCTTGCGGATGGTCTTTCCATATTGACTATGGATAAAACTTCGCCCCACGCTCACGATGACGGTCTTGTCCATTTTGTCGCTGACAACGACCCCGACTCTCGATTTCCTCATATTCCGCTCTTGCATTCTTACCTCTTACTTCGATGACACTTTATCTTTTTGTTTGGCTTTCGCTTTTGGTCCGGCTTTCACTTTCGGTTTTGCCTTCTCCGCTGGTTTTGCTTTCTCTATCGGTTTTACTTCCTCTTTTGGCCGGACTTCCATTTTGGGCGCCGGTGCTGCTTTTTCCCCGCGCTTTTCGTTGAGCACTGTTTTGACCCGCGCGACATCCTTGCGCACGATCCGGAGCCGCAGCGCATTGCTCAGCTGGCCCATTTTCGCCTGAAACCGCAGGTTGAAAAGCTCCTCCTCGAGGCCTGATGCTTTTTCCTGCAATTCTTTTACTGATAATTGCCGTATGTCGTGTGCTTTCATTTTCATTGCATCACCCTACTGTTTCTTCTATCTCGATGAACCGCGAGAGAATGGGGAGTTTATGCGAGGCGAGCCGTATGGCCTTTTTCGCCACGTCGGCCTTGACGCCGGCCATTTCGAACATCACGGTGCCCGGCTTTACAACCGCAACCCAGCCTTCGGGTATGCCCTTGCCTTTTCCCATGCGAGATTCGGCCGGATGCTTGGTATAGGGCTTGTCAGGAAACACACGGATGAAAATTTTGCCCCCGCGTTTGAGGAACCGCGCCATGGCGATACGGGCGGCCTCGATCTGCTTGCTGTCCACCCATCCGGGCTGGATGGACTGCAGGCCGTATTCCCCGAATGCAAGGGTATTGCACCGGGTGGCCTGTCCCCGCATGCGGCCCCTCTGCTGCTTTCTCCACTTTATTTTCTTAGGCGCTAACATTTTGTTCGTCCTTCCCTATGCGGCTCGCGCGGCCTCTCTCTGTTTGGCGGCGTTTTTCTCAGCGCGGTTGATCACTTCGCCCTTGCAAATCCAGACCTTTACGCCGATGCACCCGAATGTTGTCATTGCCGTCGCGAATGAATAATCGATGATGGCGCGCAGCGTGTGCAGCGGAACGCGGCCCTCCTTGAACATTTCGCGGCGGGCGATTTCGGCACCGTTGAGGCGGCCGCTCACTCCAATCTTGATCCCCTCGGCACCCATTCTCAACGCGGTGGCCATTGACTTTTTAATTGCCTTCTTGTAAGAAACACGCTTCTCCAACTGTCGCGCGATGTTGTCGGCAACGAGCTGGGCGTCCATTTCTGGCTTTTTTACTTCTTTTATGTTAATCTGTATTTCTTTCTGCGTCAGATGCTGCAGCTCGCCCTTGAGCCGCTCCACTTCCTCGCCTTTTTTTCCTATCACAATGCCGGGGCGCGAAGTGTGGACCGTGACCGTGACCCGCTTTGCCGTCCTCTCGATCTGGATGAACGAAATCCCGCCATGCTCGAGGCGCTTCTTGAGATAATTCCGTATCAGGAGATCTTCGTAAATGTAGTCAGCCATCTTGTCCCGCGTGTACCAGTTTGAAATCCAAGTTCTGGTGATGCCAAGCCGCAAGCCGATAGGATTCGTTTTCTGACCCAACTGTTACCCCCTTGAATTCGACACCACGACTTTAATGTGACACATTCTCTTGAGTATCCGGTAGGCGCGGCCCTGTGCGCGCGGCCGGAACCTTTTAAGCGTTGGCCCAACGCCGACTTCAATGGCCTTGATAAACAGCTCGTCAACGTTGATATGCGCATCCGCGTTCTTATGCTGCAGGTTCGCCACGGCTGATTTGATGAGCTTGGACAGATCCCTGGCAACTGTTTTTTTCGTGCCGAACTCGAGCACGTTCAATGCCTCGCCTACCATTTTTCCCCGAAGGGCGTCCGCAACAAAGCGGGCCTTTCTGGCGGTTTTGCGAAGATATTTACAGGTCGCTACTGCTTCCACGGTGACCCTCCAGATAAACTCCGATGCTTTATGATGCTGCCGCTGTTTTTTCTTCTGTCGTCATTCCATCCGTCGCCTTGATATGACCGCTGTGCCCCCTGAAAGTCCGCGTCGGAGCGAACTCGCCGAGCTTGTGTCCCACCATGTTTTCGGTCACGTATACGGGTATGAATTTGTTCCCGTTATGGACGGCAAAGGTCAGCCCGACAAACTCGGGCAGTATGGTGGAACGGCGGGACCATGTCTTGACTACTTTTTTCTGTCCCGACGTATTCATCTCGTTGACTTTTTTCGCGAGATGTTCGTCAATAAAAGGGCCTTTCTTGATTGAGCGAGCCATTTGTTTTCCTTTTACAGTTCTTTCTCTTTAAGTAAAACGGGCGTTCCTGCATTTTCCAGGAGAACCCTACTGCTTACTTGGTTTTCCTGCTGATGATGTATTTGCTCGACAGCTTTTTTCTCGTGCGCGTTTTGAGCCCCTTGGCCTTTTGCGCCCACGGCGACATCGGATGATTGCCGCCCTTGGACTTGGCTTCGCCGCCACCCATGGGATGGTCAACCGGGTTCATGGCAACGCCACGCACATGCGGGCGCCACCCGAGCCAGCGATTGCGCCCGGCAGAGCCTAAAACAACGTTCATGTGCTCGATATTGCTCACCTGGCCTATGGTCGCCATGCACCGCTCGCGGATATTGCGGATTTCGCCAGACGGCAGCCGCAGCTGCACCATGTTGTTTTCACGCGCCACGATTTCGGCGTATGCACCCGCGCTCCGCGCCATCTGGCCGCCCTTGCCTTCCTTGAGTTCGATATTGTGCACCATGGTGCCGGAGGGCACGTTGATGAGCGGCAAGCAGTTGCCTTCCGAAATTTCGCACGTTTCCGCGGCCACCACCTTCATGCCAGCCTTCATGTTCGCGGTTGCGAGAATGTAGCGGCGCTCGCCGTCGCTGTATTTAATGAGCGCGATAAAACACGAGCGGTTCGGGTCGTATTCGATTGTTTCGACAACGCCCGGGATGTCCCGCTTGTTCCGCTTGAAATCGATGATGCGGTAATATTTTTTATGGCCGCCGCCGTGGTGCCGTACTGTGATGTGGCCGTCGCTGTTGCGGCCGCCCATTCTCTTCTTGGCAACGCAGAGAGGGGTATAGGGTTTATCGGTGGTGAGCTGTGCGTAGTCAAGCGTGGTTTTATACCGCTGAACAGGCGTTAGTGGTCTGTATGTCTTGAGTGCCATGATTGCTCCGAAAAATAAACGAAAACGTTTTTCCTGTTACACTTCACCGAATTTACTGATGGTCTGACCTGCTGCCACTTTTACAATCGCCTTTTTCCAATCCGAACGGTAGCCCATTGACTTGCCCACCCGCTTTTTCTTTCCCTTTACCACCATGGTGTTCACCGAAAGTACCTTGACACTGAACAATTTTTCCACCGCCTGCTTTATCTGCGGCTTGGTGGCCTTCGGAAGAACCTCAAAAACGTATTTGTTCTGTGAGGTCCTCAGCAGGGTGTTTTTTTCGGTCACGGACGGATAGCGTAAAATCGAATGAAAGTTGCTCACAGTGCGTAAGCCTCCTCGATCTTTTTCACGATCGCTTCGGACCCGAACACAATAGCATCGTTGCTTATCACATCGTAGGCATTGGTTTCGGAAACCGGTTTCACGGTAAGGTTTTTTATATTCCTGCCCGAAAGATAGATGTTCTTGCCGGCCTGATCAATCACCAGAAGCGTCCGTTTGTCGCCGAGGGAAAGCGCAGCGATCATGGAAGCGATAATCTTGGTTTTCGGCGTGTCGCATGCGATGCCTGCAACGACGGAGATTTTTTCCTCTTTCGCCCTTGACGAGAGCGCTGAGGTAAGCGCTATTTTACGTAAAGTTTTCGGAATAACACGGTAATAATCCCGGGGGGTGGGGCCAAAGGCCTTTCCTCCGCGCACCCAAACGGGCGAGGTGTTGGAGCCGGCGCGCGCATTGCCGGTATGCTTCTGCTTCCAGGGTTTTCGGCCGCCGCCGCTCACCTCGGACCTGCCTTTTGTCTTGGCCGTGCCCTGCCGTTTATTGGCAAGGTAGGTCTTGACAACAAGGTACATCACCTGCTCGTTGACGTCTGCGTTAAAAACGCTGTCGGCCAGGGCCATTTCGCCCTTGATTTTGCCGTCCTGACTGAAAACTTTGGCTTTCATGTTTTTCGTGCCCTTAAAAAACTGCTATTTTTTCACGATTTTGCTGATAAAAACAATTCCCCTGTTCGGGCCGGGGACGGCGCCCTTGATCATCACGAGGCCGGCTTCCTTGTCAAGCGCCACCACTTCCAGGTTTCTGGTGGTCACCTGGGCATTGCCGTAGTGCCCTTCCATTCGCAGGCCCTTCCAGACATGGCCGGGAGTGGTATTGGCACCGGACGAACCGCGTATACGATGCGCTTTGCATCCGTGCGTCTCCCGTCCGCGCTGGAAATTATGACGCTTGATGCCGCCGGCGAAACCGCGCCCCTTTGACGTGCCAATCACGTTTACAAACTTGACATTATCCAATACTTCAAGGCCTATCTTCTGGCCCGGAGTGACTTTCTCTTCAGCCGAATCAAGCTTGAACTCCCTGATGACCCTGGTCGGCGTCGAATTGTGTTTTTTAAAATGGCCCGCGAGCGGCTTGTTGACCTTCTTGTCGGAAACGATGTCGAAGCCGAGCTGCACCGCATTGTAGCCGTCTATTGCAACGGTTTTTACCTGGTGCACGACATTGGAGCCGGCCTGTATCACGGTTATCGGGATGTATTTCCCGGAATCCTGTGAAAACATCTGCGTCATCCCGATCTTTTTTCCTATTATTCCTTGCATAGCGTGTCCTGTGTTCAAAAAAACCGCGTGTATATATTTGCGCCCTTACACTTTGATTTCAACGTCAACACCTGCCGGCAAATCAAGCTTCATCAGGGAATCAACCGTCTGTGGTGTTGATTCGAGAATATCGATGAGACGCTTGTGAATACGAATCTCGAACTGCTCCCGCGATTTCTTGTCTGCATGTGGCGAGCGCAGCACCGTATAAATAGACTTCTCGGTGGGCAGCGGAATGGGGCCCGAAATCCTGGCGCCTGTTCCCTTGGCGGTCCGAACGATGTCGGAGGTGGATTTGTCGAGAATGTTATGGTCGAATGACTTCAGCCTTATTCTAATTCTTTCGCCAGGCACTGTTACTCCTTTTTATAACCGATAATTTATTATTGAGAATTCTGTTGGATTTTCCCGCGCCTTCTCGCCTCACCATATTCTTCCGATGCGTTTGAGAATGCTTTCCTGGACCGTCTTGTTCGTCGGTTCGTAATGGTCAAACTGCATCGTATACACTGCTCTTCCCTGTGTCAAAGATCGCAGCATTGTTGCATACCCGAACATTTCCGACAGCGGCGCCGCGCCACTGATGATCTGCGCGTCCTTGCGCGCGGTGATTCCGCTTATGGTTCCGCGCCGGGCGTTGAGATCGTTTATAACGGCGCCCATGTAATCGGCCGGGACCACCACCTCGAGTTTCATCACCGGTTCCAGAATGGCCGGCATGCAACGCGCGCACGCATTTTTAAAGGCCATTGAACCCGCGATTTTAAAAGCCATTTCCGTCGAATCATCCTCGCGGAATGCCAGCGCCTTGAGAACAATCCGGACTCCGGTGAGTGGATAACCGGACATCACTCCACCGCCCGATGTTTCGACAATTCCCTGCTTCGCCGCATTAACGAATTCAGCGGGTATGGACTTTTCGGAGATTTTGCTCTCGAATTCCGTTCCGCGTGCGGGATTTATCGGCTCAACGCTCAACACCACCCTGGCATATTGAGCCTTGCCCCCGATGATCTGGGAAAGTTCAAAGGTCTCAACGGTACTGCCGGTAATTGTCTCTCTATATGATACCTGCGGTTTTCCAATGTGCGCCTCGACGTTGAATTCGCGAATCAACCTGTCTATGAGTATCTCCAGGTGAAGCTCGCCCATCCCTGAGATGATTGTCTGCCCTGTTTCGGGATCCAGTTTCACCTTGCACGTGGGATCCTCGTCCGCCAGACGCGCAAGCGCATTCGCAAGCCGCTCCTCGTCGCCCGTGCTTTTCGGCTCGATCGAGCGGGAGATAACCGGCTGCGGAAAGGTCATCTGCTCAAGAGAAATTGGATGCTCCGGATCGCAGATCGTATCTCCTGTTGCTGTGTCCTTGAGCCCTGCGAGTCCCATGATTTCTCCAGCATGCATGCTCTGCTCCGGCTTCCGCTTGTTTGAATGCATGCGGAAAATCCGGGTGATTCGTTCCCTGGTATTGGTTCGCGGATTGACAAGGGTGCTCTTGAGATCAATGACACCCGAATATGCCCGCGCAAACGCCAAACGTCCGATGTGCGCATCAGCAACGATTTTAAAGACAAGGGCGCAAAACGGCTCATTGTCCTGTGCGTTCCGCACCACCTCATGACCGGCCTTCGGATCAAACCCCTTTACTGTCATTCTGTCAAGAGGGCTCGGGAGATATTCGACGATCGCTTCAATCAACTGCTGAACTCCCTTGTTTTTAAACGATGCTCCACACAGTACCGGATGCAACCTGCCGGCAAGCACGCCGACCCTTATCGCCCGCCTTATGCTGGTTTCCTCCGGTACCCTATCTTCCAGCAGCTGATGCATGAGTTCCTCGTCGCAATCGCATATTTTTTCAAGCATCATATGCCGGTACCGTCCTGCCTCTTCTGCATAAGCGGGCGGGATATCCCGCTCAATTACCGTTGCGCCGAAATCAGCTTCACCGTATTCGTACGCTTTCATCCTGACGAGGTCTATGACGCCGGTAAATGTATCTTCTTTACCTATTGGCAATTCCACGGGAACGGCCGCCGCGCCCAGTTTCTGCTCCATCATCAGGACGACATTCTTGAAATCAGCTCCAACACGGTCCATTTTATTCACAAACGCGATTCGGGGAACGTTATATTTGTCGGCCTGCCTCCAGACCGTTTCCGACTGAGGTTCCACGCCTCCAACCGAATCGAATATGGCTACTGCGCCATCCAGAACTCTCAAAGAACGCTCAACTTCAACTGTAAAATCAACATGCCCGGGAGTATCAATGATATTGATCCGAACGCCTTTCCACTCGGTGGTGATTGCGGCAGAGGTGATGGTGATTCCCCGCTCACGCTCCTGCTGCATCCAGTCCATGACGGTATTGCCGTCATCAACTTCCCCGATCCGGTGGATGGTTCCCGTATAATATAGGATCCGCTCGGTGGTGGTCGTTTTCCCCGCATCAATATGAGCCATAATGCCGATGTTTCGCACGTTGTTAAGCGGAAACGATTTTTCCATATTGCGTAACGATCCTTTATACTGTCTGCTGGCGCGACTCGCAGGCACATTCCGAGTGCTCGGCATGTGCCATGCGCTCCCGGACTTTAAAAGAACAAAAAAAACAGATGGCCGCGTCCGCCTTCGGAAATCGTTACCATCTGAAAATTACGAATGCCTTGTTTGCCTCTGCCATTTTATGCGTGTCAATTTTCTTGCGAACCGCGCCGCCTTCGTTCTTGGACGCCTGGATGAATTCGTTGGCGAGCTTATCGGCCATGCTTTTTTCAGTGCGTTCCTTTGCATAGGTGATGAGCCACCGTATCGCCAGCGACGTTCTGCGTTCGGATGGCACCTCCACGGGAACCTGGTAGTTGGCGCCGCCTACGCGACGGGACTTGACTTCCACTGTGGGCTTTACGTTGTCCACCGCCTTCTTGAAAACGCTCAGGCCATCCTGGTTCGTACGCTTTCCGGCTTGCTCAATAGCGTCGTATACCATTGTTTCGGCAAGGCGTTTCTTTCCCCGTCTCAAAAGGTTGTTGATAAACTGCGTTATCAACACGCTTTTATACTTGGGGTCCTGGATGAATTCGTGCTTATGTGACTTTTTTCTTCTTGACATTGCGTATCCCTACTTCTTCTTCGGTTTCTTTGCGCCGTACTTGGAACGTCCTCTCCTGCGGTCTTCAACTCCCTGCGTGTCGAGCGCGCCGCGGATGATATGGTAGCGCACGCCCGGCACGTCCTTGACGCGTCCGCCGCGGGTGAGGACAATCGAGTGCTCCTGAAGGTTGTGGCCCTCTCCCGGAATGTACGCGTTTACCTCTATGTGGTTGGTAAGGCGGACGCGGGCCACTTTCCGGAGCGCCGAATTAGGCTTCTTCGGGGTCGTGGTGAAGACACGGATACACACGCCACGACGCTGCGGGCATTTCTGCAGCGCGCCTGCCTTGCTACGGGAAGAAAGTATTCTCCTTCCGTTGCGAATTAACTGACTTATTGTCGGCACCTAAAATCCTCCGGAAAAAGACAATTTTTCAAAATAATATAAGCCATTGCGTAAATCAAATACAGCCTGAAAAACTAGGCACCCAGGTCAAGAAAATCCTCGTCCGCCTCGGTTTTCTCCACCGGAGCGGCCTCGGTGCTTAAGTCTTTGACTTTGACGTCCTTATACAGCCTACAGCCCGTTCCCGCAGGAATAAGGTTGCCCATTATCAAGTTTTCCTTGAGCCCCTTGAGTTTGTCAATCTTCCCCTCGACAGCAGCCTTGGAAAGAACTTTGGTTGTTTCCTGGAACGACGCCGCACTCAAAAATGACTCGGTTGTCAACGAAGCACGGGTGATCCCGAGCAGGATCGGGATGAATGTCGCGGGCTCGCCTCCCTCCGATACCACCATATCGTTCTCTTCACGCAAAACCCGTTTATCAACATCGTCCCCTTCCAGGAACCTCGTATCACCGGGGTTTTCCAGCCTTACCTTCTTGAGCATCTGGGTGACGATCACCTCGATGTGCTTGTCGTTGATGGTGACACCCTGCAGCCGGTACACCGATTGTATTTCGTTAAGCAGGTAGCTCTGCACCGCATTCTCGCCCATGATCCGCAGGATGTCGTGCGGGTCAATGGCACCTTCGCTGAGCCGGTCTCCTGCCTTCACACGGTCACCCTCATGAACGCGGAGGTGCTTGCCCATGGGGACAAGGTATTCATGGCCCGCGCCGTCATCGTCGCGCACGACAAGCTTGCGGTTGCCGCGCTCCGAACCGCCTATTGCCACGATCCCGTCCACCTCCGAAACCACAGCAGCGTCTTTTGGCCGCCGTGCCTCGAAAAGTTCGGCCACGCGCGGCAGGCCTCCGGTGATGTCTTTGCTCTTGCCGGTTTCGCGCGGGATTTTAAGGAGAATATCGCCTTTGTTCACCGGGTCGTTGCTCTTTATCAACGCAGGCTTATGGTCTCTTTCTATTGTCGCAAGATACGAACCGGTGGGAACCGCAAGGTTGGCGAGCCGTTTGCCTTTATCATCCAATATCTGGATATGCGGGTGCAGCTTTTTGTCGCGGTGTTCCACCACGATGACGTTGCTCATGCCCGTGCGGTCGTCAACCTCCATCTTGGTGGTTTCTCCGTCAACAAGGTCAACCATTTCAATCGTACCTGACTCCGGCGCGAGGATGAGGCTGTTATAGGGATCCCATTGGAACAGAACAATACCCATCTCCTTCTTCTGGTATTCCTTGAATCCGGGCTTGTTTTTGCTTTTTTCCTTTTCCTCGACAAATTCGGGATTGGGATGAATGATCTCTTCCTTGTCCGAAACGAAAAGGGTGGAGCCGTAGGGAACGCTGTACCTGAATTCCTTGTCCGGCAAATCAACAACAATCTCACCGGCGCGGCTCATTACTTTCCTGCCATCCTTGTGATCAACAACATCGATGTCGACAAATTTGACTTTCCCTTTAATAACGGTTTTTCCCCGTTCTAGATTGTTGAACGGAAAAAACTCCTTGCCCTTGAGAATAAGGCGCGACGCGGTGCCGCCGATGTGGAACGTCCGCAGGGTGAGCTGCGTCCCGGGTTCGCCGATGCTCTGCGCCGCCATGATACCGACAGCTTCTCCCATGTCAACAACCTTGCCGGTGGCGAGGTTGCGGCCATAGCACTTGGCGCAGGTACCTTCGGATGCATCACAGGTGAGCACCGAACGGATTTTGACCTTGGGGATGCCTGCTTCCTCGATGCGCCTGGCGGTGGTTTCGTCGATGATGGTGTTGCTCTGGCATATGAGCTCGTCGGGATTGCCCGGATCGTAAATGTCCTCCTGCGCAACACGGCCCACGATGCGGCCCGAAAGCGCCTCCATCACTTCGTCGCCCTCGCGCAGCTCTTCGATCTCGATTCCCTTTATGGTGCCGCAGTCTTCCTGGTTTATCACCACGTCCTGCACCACGTCAATGAGGCGGCGTGTAAGATAACCGGCGTCCGCGGTCTTGAGCGCGGTGTCGGCGAGCCCCTTGCGCGCGCCGTGCGTGGAGATGAAGTATTCGAGCACCGAAAGGCCGTCCTTGAAATTGGAAATGATGGGGTTTTCGATGATTTCGCCCACTGCGCCGGTGATTTTCTTCTGGGGTTTCTGCATGAGGCCGCGCATGCCGGCGAGCTGCTTGATCTGGTCGTTGCTTCCGCGCGCACCCGAATCGAGCATGAGAAACACCGGGTTGAAACCGTCCTTGTCGTTTTTAAGTGCTTCGCGCAGCGCGTCGGCGACCTGGCCGGTGGTGTGGGTCCAGAGGTCGATGATCTTGTTGTACCGTTCCCCTTCGGTGATGATTCCGCGGTCGTACTGTTTACGGATGCGGGTTCCTTCTTCGAGTGACTTCTCGATAATCGCCTTCTTTTCATTGGGGACGACAAGGTCGTCGGCACCAAAAGTCACTCCCGCGCGCGTCGCGTACTCGTACCCGAGGTTTTTGATCTCGTCGAGGAACTTGCAGGCGACTTGGTTCCCTTTTTTCTTGATGATCCCCGCAACGATGGTCTGGATCTTTTTCTTATTGAGCAATTCGTTACAGTACTCGATGCCTTCGGGAATGATCTGGTTGAAAATGATGCGGCCAGCAGTGGTCTCGATGCTCTGCCCGTTGATACGCACCCTTATTTTAGCGTGTATGTCAATCTGCTTGTTGAAGATGGCGTGAAGCACCTCGTCGGCATCGGCAAAAGCCCTTCCCTCGCCCCTGCGCGCGGCCCCCATTTTGGTGAGGTAATAAATCCCGAGGACAATGTCCTGGCTTGGCACCATGATGGGCATGCCCGACGCGGGATTGAGAAGGTTGTTGGAGCTCAGCATGAGAAGGCGGCATTCGATTTGCGACTCAAAGGAAAGCGGCACATGCACGGCCATCTGGTCGCCGTCGAAGTCCGCGTTGAACGCGGCGCACACGAGCGGGTGCAGCCTGATCGCCTTTCCTTCCACGAGCACAGGGAAAAAGGCCTGGATACCCAGGCGGTGCAGCGTGGGCGCGCGGTTGAGGAGCACGGGATGGTCCTTGATGACGTCCTCGAGGATGTCCCACACTTCCGGGCGTTCCTTTTCGACGAACCGCTTTGCGCTCTTGACAGTCTGGACAAGGTTTTTCTCTTCGAGCCTTTGGATAACGAACGGCTTGAACAGCTCCAGGGCCATTGTTTTGGGAAGGCCGCACTGGTGAATCTTGAGCTCCGGCCCCACCACGATGACGCTGCGGCCCGAATAATCGACGCGTTTTCCGAGCAGGTTCTGGCGGAACCGCCCCTGTTTTCCTTTAAGTAAATCACTGAGCGACTTGAGCGGCCGCTTGCCTTCGCCCTTCACCGAGAAGGTGCGGCGGCCGTTGTCGAACAGGGTGTCGACGGCTTCCTGCAGCATGCGCATTTCGTTGCGCAGGATGACCTCGGGCGCCTTGATTTCCATGAGTTTCTTGAGCCGGTTGTTCCTGTTGATTACCCTTCTGTAAAGATCGTTGAGGTCGGATGTGGCAAAGCGGCCGCCCTCGAGCGGGACCAGCGGCCTGAGATCAGGCGGCAGCACCGGCAGCACGCGCAGCACCATGTATTCGGGTTTGTTGCCGGATTTGAGAAAAGACTCTACGATCCTTAGCCTTTTAAGGTGTTCGAGCTTCCTCTGTTCGGAAGACTCGATTTTTATCTTCGAACGCAAATCGAAGCCCAATTCCTCAAGGTCAAGCGTGGCAAGCATCTCGAGAATGGCCTCGCCGCCCATTTTGGCAACGAACATTTTCTTCTGCTCCTCGAGCTTGATGAAATCGTCTTCAGTGAGTAGCATGCCTTTGCGGAGGTTGGTGTCGCCAGGCTCAATAACCACATAGGATTCGTAATACACGATGCGCTCGAGCACCGTATTGGGCAGGCCCAGAAGATAACTGATATGGGAAGGAACGCTCTTGAGAAACCAGATGTGGATAATGGGAACGGCAAGCTCGATGTGTCCCATACGCTCGCGCCGAACTTTGGAATGCGTCACTTCCACGCCGCACCGGTCGCATACCACGCCGCGGTACCTGATGCGTTTGTATTTTCCGCAGTTGCATTCCCAGTTGCGCACGGGCCCGAAGATCTTTTCGCAGAACAGACCATCGCGTTCCGGTTTGAACGAGCGGTAATTGATGGTTTCGGGCTTTGTCACTTCGCCATAGGACCAGTTCCTGATAATGTCGGGCGAAGCAAGCCGGATGCCGACTTGGGATATTTCCTGCGTTTTCGCGTTTGTTGCATTGTTCATTTCAGCCACCGAATTTCCTCCTTGGGTTCAAAGGTTCGGCGTTCGGGGTTCCGGGTTCGGCGTTCGGGGTTCCGGGTTTTAACCCATTGAACCTCTGAACCTTTGAACCTCTGAACCCTCGAACGATTACTTCCATCCTTACATGGCCTTGTACACTTCATCACCCATTTTTACATCTATATCGAGAGCGAGCGCCTTGATTTCGCGTATGAGCACCTTGAACGACTCCGGCACGCCTGACTTTGGCGAATTCTCGCCTTTGACAATTGCTTCATACATCTTGGATCTGCCGGTTAGATCGTCGCTTTTCACCGTAAGGATCTGCTGCAGCGTATACGCGGCGCCGTAGGCCTCGAGCGCCCACACTTCCATTTCGCCGAAGCGCTGGCCGCCGAACTGGGATTTTCCGCCGATCGGCTGCTGCGTCACGAGCGAATACGGCCCGATGGAGCGCGCATGGATCTTGTCATCGACAAGATGGCACAGTTTCATCATGTAAATAGGACCCACCGTTATCTCGCGGTCGAAGGGCTCGCCCGTTCTGCCGTCGCGCAGCAGGATCTTTCCTGTTTTGGGAAGCTCTGCCTTGGCAAGGAGTTCGTCAACATCGTTGGCGGTGGCGCCGTCGAACACGGGCGTCGCGATGAGCTGGCCGAGCCGCGCCGCGGCCCACCCCATGTGCGTCTCGAGGATCTGGCCGAAGTTCATGCGCGAAGGCACGCCGAGCGGGTTGAGAACGATGTCGACCGGGGTCCCGTCGGGCAGAAACGGAAGGTCTTCGGCGGGAACGATTTTCGAAATGACGCCTTTGTTTCCGTGGCGGCCGGCCATCTTGTCGCCCACCGAAAGCTTGCGCTTCTTGGCGACGTAAACCTTTACAAGCTGGAGCACGCCCGGCTTGAGCTCGTCACCACGGACGATTTTGTCGATTTCCTTGTCGAGTTTGTCCTCGAGCTTCGCAATAAGATCGTTGGCATGGAACAGCACGTCTTCGGCTTTCCTGTTTCTCGACGGATCGCTGCAGAGGCCAGCCTTGAAGGCGATGCTCGAAAATTCCATCTTGTTAAGCAGCACCTTTGTCCACTTCCTGCCTTCGGGGACCACCGTCTCGCCCGTATGGGCGTTGGTGATGGCGTGCGTGGTCGTGTCCGAAAGGAGGTCGGTGAGCTTTTCGAGCCTCGCCTTTTCGATGTCGGCGATCTGCCTGCTGATGGAGAGTTTCATCTCGTCGATGTTCTTCTTGTCTTTTTTCTTGGAGCGCTTGTCCCGCTCTTTGCGGGAATAGATGCGCGTGTCCATCACGATGCCCTTGAGGCCCGGGGGCGCCTTGAGCGACGAGTCGCGCACATCGCCGGCCTTTTCGCCGAAGATGGCGCGCAGCAGCCGTTCTTCGGGTGACAGCTCGGTCTCGCCCTTGGGCGTCACTTTACCGACAAGAATATCGCCGGATTCAACTTCGGTGCCAGTCCGCACCACGCCGTTCTCGTCAAGGTTTTTCACCGCATCTTCGCTCACGTTGGGGATTTCACGCGTGAGTTCTTCGGGGCCGCGCTTGGTGTCGCGCACCTCGGTTTCGAACACCTCGATATGCAGCGATGTGTAAACGTCGTCGGCAACGAGTTTCTCGGAAATGATGATTGCGTCTTCAAAGTTATACCCGCGCCACGGCATGAAGGCCACCATGACGTTGCGGCCGAGCGCGAGCTCGCCGTTCTTTGTTGCGTGGCCGTCGGCGAGCACATCTCCCGTCTTCACCCTGTCGCCCGCCGATATGCACACCTTCTGGTTGATGCAGGTGTCCTGGTTGGAACGCTCGAATTTCGTGAGCTCGTAGGTGTCGAACTCGGTAAGGCCGAGGATGTCATCGCCTACCGATGTTTTTGTTTTCCGGACCACGATTTTCGTGGCGTCCGCCTTTTCGATGACGCCGGGGTTGCGTGCGATGATCATGCAGCCCGAGTCAAAGGCGGCGCGCGCCTCGAGGCCCGTGCCGATGAGCGGTGCTTCGGTGGTAAAAAGCGGGACCGCCTGGCGCTGCATGTTGGACCCCATGAGGGCGCGGTTCGCGTCGTCGTGCTCGAGGAACGGTATCAGTCCTGCGGCAACGGAAACCAGCTGCATGGGCGAGATGTCCATGTAAGTTACATCTTTGGGTTGCAGAATCAGGAAATCGCCGCGGTAGCGCGCGAACACGTTTTCTTCGTTGAGCTTTCCCTTTTCGTTGACCGGCGTGTTCGCCTGCGCGATCTTGTAGTTGTCTTCCTGGTCTGCGCTGAGATATTCGATGTCTCCGGTGAGCCTGCCGTCTTCGATTTTCTGGTACGGCGTCTCGATAAAGCCGAATCCGTTGACACGCGCGAACGTTGACAGCGACGCGATGAGGCCGATGTTGGGGCCTTCCGGCGTCTCGATGGGGCACAGCCGGCCGTAATGGGTATGGTGCACGTCGCGCACCTCGAACCCCGCGCGCTCCCGGGTGAGACCACCGGGACCGAGCGCGCTCACGCGGCGCTTGTGCGTGAGTTCGGACAGCGGGTTGGTCTGGTCGAGGAACTGCGACAGCTGGGATGATCCGAAAAACGCCTGGACCACGGTTGACACGGTGCGGGCGTTAATGAGGTCCTGTGGGGTCACGTTTTCGTTGTCGCGCAGGCTCAGGCGCTCGCGGATGGTACGCACCATCCTGGTGAGACCAACCGTGAACTGGGCCGATAAAAGCTCGCCCACCGAGCGCACACGGCGGTTGCCGAGGTGGTCGATGTCGTCAATGAAACCTTCACTGCCGCCCAGTCCGATAAGGTATTTAAATGCAGCAACAAAATCGTCTTTGGAAAGCGTATTTGAGCCTTCCTGGTGTTTGATGTTGAGCCTTGTGTTGAGCCTGTAGCGGCCAACGTTGCCCAGATCGTACCGTTTTTCGTCGAAAAACAGACGCTGGACAAGGTTGCGCGCGGTTTCGACATTGGGTGGATCGCCGGGCCGCATAGTTGCATAAATATAGAATAGGGCCTCTTCTTCGGATTTGGTGGGGTCCCTCTCGATGGTGTTGCGAATGATCATGTTCTCCGGGTTGGGAACATTGGTAAGGATCTGCACCTGGCCGATTTTATTCGAGATAAGGCTTGTGTACTTCTCCTCGGTGATGATCTCGTTGGCATCGATGATGATTTCGCCGGTTTCCTTGTTGAAGATGGTCACGGCGTTGACACTGCCGACTATTTTTTCCTTGGTCTTTGCGCCCACTTCGAGGCCCTCGCGCTCATGGAAGAGCGCGAGGAGCTTTTCGTCGGTTGAATAGCCCAGCGAGCGGAGCAGGATGGTGGCGGGCATTTTCTTGCGGCGGTCTATGTTTATGGTAAGGACGTCGTCCGCGTCGAGAATCATCTCAACCCAGGACCCACGCTGGGGTATGATGCGGGCGGTCATCTCCTTTTCGCCATTGGGCTGTTCTTCCTCGTCGAAGGTGATACCGGGCGACCGGTGTAGCTGACTCACGATCACGCGCTCGGCACCGTTGATCACGAACGTGCCGCGTTCCGTCATGAGAGGAATTTCGCCCACATATACTTCGTTGGTTATTTTCTCGACGAACTTCTTGACTTCGCCGTCCTGTTCGTACACCAGGAGCGACATGTCCACTTTGAGGGGCGCGGCAAAGGTCATTCCGCGCTCTTTACATTCTTTTATGGTGTATTTCGGGACCCCGAGTTTGTACCCGTCGTACTCAAGGGAATAATACCCCTTTACGTCATTAACGGGAAAAAGACTCTGGAAAACGCCGTGAAGTCCCTGCTTCTTCCTTTGACGGGGGGAAATGTCGGACTGCAAAAAAGCACTGTAAGATTTTGTCTGAATCTCCAGAAGATCCGGCAAATCCATGACTTTTTTAATGCGGGAATAGCTTCTACGTTCTACCATTCGCGTGTCCCCTTGGTTTATGCGTTGAAAACATCCGCGCCTGCTTCGGTGCTGGCACCAAAGCCGCCTTGGATGAATCCGTTTTTTCCAATAGCGAGCACGAAATGCTCGTCTGAACATTTCGTGCTTCCACTACGTGAGTGACTCGTTTTTTATGGATGCAAATAACCGGTATTCGTTAGTGATGGTGATGAGCGCTCCGCTCACTTGATCTCAACGGCACCGCCGTTTTCTTCAATCTGTTTCTTGATAGTTTCGGCCTCTGCCTTGGGAATGCCTTCCTTGACGGCCTTGGGCGCGCCTTCAACAAGATCTTTGGCCTCTTTGAGCCCGAGCCCTGTTATCGCGCGAACGACCTTGATCACCTGGATCTTCTTTGCGCCGCCGTCCTTGAGGATCACGGAAAATTCCGTCTGCTCTTCTGCCGGTGCGGCTGCCGAGCCGGCCGCAGGAGCGGCCGCCATAGCCACGGGTGCCGCGGCCTTGACGCCGAATTTGTCCTCGATGGCCTTGATCAGATCGCACAGTTCAAGCACAGTTTTGCCGCCAATTGCTTCAACCAATTCCTCGTTCGTTAAAGTCGCCACAGTAATACCTCCATATCTGAAAAGTTAATGTTTGGTTTTCGATGTGTCCTGTCAGGAAGCCGGAGGTTCCGATTCCTTTTTCCGTTTGACTGCATCAAGGGTACCCGCAAACGTGGTGAGAACACCATTAAGCGTTCCGGCAAATTTCGCCATAGGCGCCTGTAAAACGCCGAGCAATTGCGACAGCAGCACTTCGCGTGGGGGGATGTCGGCTAGGCGCGCCGTTTCTTTCCCGCTGAAAGTTGTACCGTCTATATAGGCAACCTTTACCGGAAGCAGTTCAAGGTCTTTGTTCACCTTGGCGCATTCCTTCTGGAAATCCCTGATTATTTTGGCCGGGGCCATGCTCTCCTGCTGGGCCACCACAACTCCTATCTGGCCCTTTAAAAACGGCGTGAGGTCTTTTTTTCCGCACCGTTCAAGCGCGATCCTTGCAAGGGTGTTCTTGACAACGATGTATTTCATGCCCTTTTTACGGATCTCGTTACGCAGCTTTGTAATGCGCTCCACATCAATTTTGTTAATGTCGGTAAGATAGATGCCCTTTGCCTCTTTAAATTCCATTTCAAGGGCTTCTATTGTTTTTGTTCTTTCAGTTCGAGTAGCCATGTTCGATTATGCCTTTTTTATTGTGATGATTTCATGGTTAACGGAAGCAAAGCCGTTTTGATCAAGCCTTTGCCTCAGCAGCGGTGACCAGCTTGACGCCCTGCCCCATGGTGCTGCTTAAGACGACTTTCTTGAGGAACGTCCCCTTTGCCGACGATGGCTTTGCCTTTAAAAGCGCCTCAAGAAAAACCTTTACATTTTCAACAAGCTTTTCCGCGTCAAAGGAAAGTTTCCCGAGCGGCGCATGGATGATGCCGCCTTTTTCAGCACGGAATTCAACTTTGCCCCGCTTAAGTTCCTTGATGGCCTTGCCGATGTCCATGGTAACGGTACCCACTTTGGGGTTCGGCATGAGACCGCGCGTCCCGAGGATTTTCCCGAGCCTGCCCACCACCTTCATCATGTCGGGCGTTGCGATGCAGGCGTCGAACTCCAGCCATCCGCCGGTGATTTTTTCTGACATGTCTTCCGCGCCCACGTAATCTGCGCCAGCGGCCTTAGCTTCTTCGGCTTTTGCGCCCTGTGCAAACGCGAGCACGCGTACTGTTTTGCCGAGTCCGTGCGGCAGCACGACCGCGCCGCGCACGTTCTGGTCGCTCTTTTTTGGATCAATCCCAAGGTTGACGGCTACTTCGAGCGTCTCGTCGAACTTGGCCGCCTTGTTCGCCCTTAAAAATTCCACGGCCTCCTGAAGCGGATATTCCTTGGTCTTGTCTACCTTTGTCCGCGAGGCCTTCCATTTCTTGCCATGACGTTTCATGTATCAAAACTCCCTTGTTTGCTTCGCTTCAGTCTGCGACGTTGACGCCCATGCTCCGCGCCGTTCCCGCAACCGTGTTCATTGCAGCCTGAAGGCTTGCCGCGTTAAGGTCGGGCATCTTGATTTCGGCGATTTTCTTCACCTGAGCCTTGTTGAGCGTTCCCACTTTATCCTTGTTGGGCACCCCAGACCCTTTTTCCAGGCCGAGCTCCTTGAGTATGAGCACGGACACCGGAGGGGTCTTGGTGATGAAGGTAAAAGAACGGTCGGCATACACGGTGATGACCACCGGGATGATCATGCCGTTGGCGTCTTTTGTCTTCGCATTAAACGACTTGCAGAATTCCATGATATTGACACCATGCTGACCCAGCGCAGGCCCCACCGGCGGCGCAGGATTTGCCTGCCCGCCCGGAATTTGCAGCTTTATGATTGCATTTACTTTCTTTGCCAAGGTATCTGCCCCTTTCGATATATTAACTTATCGGATTGACATGCATGAAGTCCACTTCAACAGGTGTGGACCTTCCGAACACGCTCACCATGACCTTGATTTTCCCTTTTTCCGGGTGGATTTCATCCACGACACCGTCGAAATCCTTAAACGGCCCTTCCTTGATTTTCACCGCATCACCTATCTCAAACGGCACTTCGGAAACCTGCTGCCGTGTGCTTTTTTCCGTTTGTCCAAGAATCCGTGCGACCTCTTCCTCACGAAGCGGCTGGGGTTTTTTCCCGCCCACAAACCCGGTGACGCCGTTGATATTGCGGATGAAATGCGATGTTTCCTTATTTAATTCGAGCTCGACCAGGATGTAGCTCGGGAAAAACTTGCGCGTTGTCTTGATCTTCTTGCCGTTTTTCACATGGACCACGTCGTGCGTCGGCATGAGCACCTGTCCGATCTGGTCTTTCATTTCTCCCGCCGCGATAAGATCGGTGATGTATTCCATCACCCGGGCTTCCTGGCCGGAGTACGTATGGACAGCATACCAACGTTTATCCATGAAAAATCCTTGAGAATCGTTTCTACAGGTTTATCTTGAGCAATAAACCGACGATCCGGTTTATCACCTGGTCACAGGTGTATACGAAAACGGCCATGAGAAGGCTGAGGACAATCACCAGCATGGTGGCCCCCATCAATTCGTTCCGTGCGGGCCAGCTCACCTTCATCATCTCGGCCCGGACATCTTTGAGATACTGGATTAATTTCTGCATAGTTTCCCACTGTCAGAGGTAACAGGTCTGGAGGGACTCGAACCCCCAACCAATGGTTTTGGAGACCACTACTCTACCAATTGAGCTACAGACCTTCGTGACACCAACGTTATTTCGGTCTTGCAACGTAGTCCAAAGCCACTCTTTCCCGGCAAGATACTTGTTAACACTTCCGGCACACCGCACTAATTCTGACACAAAGCAGGGAAAATTACAAGAGGCAATGGGTATCAACGCGCTTCTTTGTGAACCGTACGTTTCCGTTCGAACGGGCAGTATTTTTTCAGCTCGAGACGCTCCGAATGCTTCCGTTTATTCTTCATGAGTGAATAATTGTTTCTCTTGCACGAAGTGCATTCCAACGCGATGAACTCTCTGGCCATCTGTACCGCCGATACGTTTTAAAGTGTTACTGGTTTCATCGTGCGAATGTGCCGCTGGGCACACCCGCACGTTTTCTTTATTTATTCCACGATTTCCGAAACAGCGCCGGCGCCTACGGTGCGTCCGCCTTCGCGGATGGCAAAGCGCAGCGATTTTTCCATGGCAATGGGCGCTATAAGTTCAACTTCGAGCGCTGCATTGTCGCCGGGCATGATCATTTCAACGCCCTTGTCAAGAACGAGGCTTCCGGTAACGTCTGTCGTACGGAAATAGAACTGCGGGCGGTACCCGCTGAAGAACGGGGTATGACGTCCGCCTTCTTCCTTGGAAAGCACGTACACCTGCGCCTTGAATTTCTTATGCGGGGTGATGGAACCCGGCTTTGCGAGAACCATACCGCGTACGATATCGTCTTTTTCCACGCCGCGGAGCAGACAGCCGATGTTGTCGCCGGCTTCTGCCCTGTCAAGCAGCTTGCGGAACATTTCGACACCGGTCACAACGCTTTTCCGCGTGTCTTTGAAGCCGACGAGTTCAACTTCTTCTCCCACCTTGACCGTACCGCGCTCCACCCTGCCCGTGGCGACGGTGCCGCGGCCGGTAATGGAGAACACGTCTTCAACCGGCATGAGGAAAGGCTTGTCGGTTTCGCGTTTTGGCGTGGGGATGTATTTGTCGATGGCGTCCAGGAGGTCGAGAATGCACTTCTGCTTCGCGGGATCGTCAGGGTTCTGCAGCACCTGGATCGCGCTACCCCTGATGATGGGGATCTGGTCGCCGGGGAATTCGTACTTGGAAAGAAGCTCCCGAACCTCGAGCTCAACGAGTTCCAGGAGTTCAGGATCGTCCACGGTGTCCACCTTGTTAAGGAAGACGACGATATAAGGGACGCCCACCTGGCGGGCGAGCAAAATATGTTCGCGTGTCTGGGGCATGGGGCCGTCGGCCGCGCTCACCACGAGGATGGCGCCGTCCATCTGGGCCGCGCCCGTGATCATGTTCTTGACATAGTCTGCGTGTCCGGGACAGTCAACATGCGCGTAATGGCGGTTTACCGTCTCGTACTCCACATGCGACGTTGCGATGGTAAGGATCTTTGTTTCATCCCTGCGTCCCTGGGACTCAGACGCCTTGGCGACCTCGTCATAGGAGATGTATTTCGCAAGGCCCTTGCTGGACATCACCCGCGTAATCGCGGCTGTCAACGTGGTCTTACCATGGTCAACGTGACCGATGGTCCCGACATTCACGTGCGGCTTTGTACGTGAAAACTTTTCCTTTGCCATGTCACTCCCCTTGATATTGTGAGGTGAAAAAAGGTTTGTTATTATCTATACTCGTTCGTTTCCGAAAAGCCCACGACCGGGATCGAACCGGTGGACCTCATCCTTACCAAGGATGTGCTCTACCAACTGAGCTACATGGGCGATAGTTTGCATAAGCGGGCAATGAGACTCGAACTCACAACAGCCACCTTGGAAGGGTGGAGCTCTACCAATTGAGCTATGCCCGCATGTTTATCTGGGTAGGGATGGTTTCGAACCACCGTAGGCGTCAGCCAATGGATTTACAGTCCATCCCCTTTAACCACTCGGGCACCTACCCATCTGATTGCCAAAGTACAACACCGCGTCACTCATGGAGCCGATGGAGGGACTCAAACCCCCGACCATCCGATTACAAGTCGGATGCTCTATCAACTGAGCTACATCGGCGTTTTAGCGCAAAAAAGTTTTGAAAATATACTATATGTTGGTAATTAAAGTCAAAGGATTATAATTTTTTTACAATTGTATCGATAAGACCGTATTTCACAGCCTCTTCCGCCGACATGAAATAGTCCCTGTCCGTGTCTTCTTCTATCTTCTTGAGCGCCTGGCCCGAGTGCTCGGCCAATATCTTATTAAGCCCGTCGCGCACCTTCAGCATTTCTTCGGCCTGGATTTTAATTTCGGAAGCCGGGCCGAAAAAATTGCCGGCAATAAGCGGTTGATGGATCATGATGCGCGCATTTTCCCAGCTCTGGCGCTTTCCCTTTGCGCCGGCGCACAGCACGATGGCGCCCATGCTCGCGGCCAGCCCCATGCACACCGTTCTAATGTCTGATTTTGCATACTGCATGGCGTCGTAAATGGCAAATCCGGAGCTTATCATACCCCCGGGGCTGTTGATAAACAGGGTGATGTCCTCATCGTTCTGGCCGTCAAAAAAGATGATCTTCTGCACCACTGATGCGGCGGATTCGTCGTTGATGTCGCCCCAGAGAAAAATCTCCCTGCGCTTCATCATCTGTTCTTCGATTTCGCTGCCGACCATCATTTTCCTGAGTTCGTCTGACAATGAATTCCCCTTTGTGTTTATCACGGTTCAGCTCCTTGTTATTTAATTCCTACGAACGACCGCCGAGGCGGCATTCCGCCACCCCGCCCGGCAGGTCTTTGATTTCCACTCCAAGAACGGCGAGTTCCTTCCTGATATTGTCCGCTTTGTCAAAGCTCTTAGTGCGCCGCGCCTCCTGACGCTGGGCCACCAGCGCGGCAATGGCATCCACCCTGGACGCATCGGGCGCCGTCGCGGAAACCAGCTTCAGCCTCACACCGCTTCGTTCAACCTCGGTGACGTTTTCCCGCGCCCTGTCGTCCTTCAACAAATCGAGCCCGAGCACAATGTCCGCGGCCTCAAGGGCGCTGTATTTTTCCTCCGCGCTCAGCGCGGCGTCTTTCAGAAGGGACCGCACATGCGCGCATGCGACCGGCATGTTCATGTCGTCGCACAGCGCATCGTAAAACGGCTCCAGGATTCGGCCGACGGTTTCGCGCGAAACGGAATCCGCTGACGCAGGTTTTTTCGTCTCCGAAAAAACCAGTTTCTTGAGGTTGGCAAGCCCCTGGCCCGCCGCCTTGAGCCCGTCCCACGAAAACATCAGCGGGCTTCGGTAATGCGCGGTGTAGCAGAACATCCGGTATGCCTGCGGCGGGATACCCGCCTCTTTTATTGAATCAAGCGTGAGAAAATCGCCGGACGACTTTGCCATTTTCCCTTTGTCAAGTACCAGAAATTCGCCGTGCAGCCAGTATTTGACGAACCGCTTGCCGGTCGCCGCCTCGGCCTGGGCGATTTCGTTGGTGTGGTGCACGCGCACATGGTCGCTGCCGCCGCAGTGGATGTCGAGCGGCTGTTCGAGGTATTTGAGCGACATGGCGCTGCACTCGATATGCCAGCCGGGAAACCCGGTTCCCCAGGGACTGTCCCATTCCATCTGGCGCTTTTTGCCTTTGGGTGAGAATTTCCACAGGGCAAAATCGGTTGCGCTCCGTTTATTGCCCATGTCCACCCTGCTGCCCGCCTGCAGGTTGTCAATGTCGAGCCGCGCGAAATCAGCATAGGCGGGGAATTTCGTGGTGTCGAAGTAAACCCCGTCGCCAGTCTTGTAAGTAAAACCTTTTTCCTGGAGAGCCGTGATCATTTTTATCATTTCGGGAATATGTTCTGTGGCCTTCGGCCACACATCGGGCCCGAGGATGTTAAGGTCTTTTATGTTCTGTTTGAAAACCCCGGTGTAATACTCCGCAATCTGCCAGACGGTCTTCCCTTCTCGGCTCGCGCCCTTTTCCATTTTGTCTTCACCGGTGTCCGCGTCTGAAGTGAGGTGGCCCACGTCGGTGATGTTGACGACGTGTCGGACTTTGTATCCGAGCGACATCAGCACCCTTTTAAGCACATCTTCAAAGATATAAGTCCTGAGATTCCCTATATGCGCGAAGTTGTATACCGTTGGTCCGCAGCAATACATGCCAACCGGATCATGGAGGGGAATGAATTCCTCTTTCTGGCGGGAGGCGGTGTTGTATAAAAAAAGTTTTTTGTCCATTACTAATTCCAGAGTTCAGATTCCAGATTCCAAATTCCAGATTAAAAATGAGGGGGTTTTTTTAATTTGTAATTTGGAATCTGTACTTTGTACTTTTTTAGAATTTCAGGTTAACTTTTCCTTTTCCTGCTGTTATCGTACCCACCACACGCGGCTGGAACTTCGCGATTTCTTTGGCCCGAAGAACCTTATCCGCATCTGATGGCTTTATCGCCAGCACCATGCCGATTCCCATATTGAAAGTTCGATACATTTCGTGGTTTTCCACCTTGCCGGTTTTCTGCATCCAGGTGAAAATCGCGTCGGGCGTCCATGTCCTGCAGTCTATTGCCGCATCGCATCCGGGAGGCAGGATGCGGTCTACATTGTCGGTGAAGCCGCCGCCCGTGATGTGCGCGCAGCCGCGGACAAGGCCTTTTTTCATGAGTCCCAGCACGGGACTGTAGGGCCGGTGGGGGCGCAGCAACTCTTCCCCGAATGTCCTTCCCGTTTCAGGGAATTTCGCAAAGTAAGACTTGCGGGCAACCTCTTTCATGATTTTCCGCGCAAGGCTGTAGCCGTTGGTGTGCAGGCCGTTCGAGCGCAGGCCGATGATGATGTCGCCCTTTCTTATTTTGCTTCCGTCAATAACGTCTTTTTCGTCAACGACACCCACAATGGTCCCGGCAATGTCGTACTCACCCACCTGATACATCCCCGGCATTTCCGCTGTTTCGCCGCCGATGAGAACGCAATCCGCCGCCTTGCACGCGGCCGTAAGGCCCTCAAGCACTTTTACAAACACGTCCGGATCGAGCTTTCCCGTTGCGATGTAATCGAGGAAGTAAAGCGGCTTTGCGCCGAGCACGAGGATGTCGTTGATGCAGTGGTTGACAATATCCATTCCGACGGTATGGTGTATGCCTGTTTCGGCGGCGATTTTAAGTTTGGTTCCGACGCCGTCAACCGAAGACACGAGAATGGGTTTTTTATAATTTTTAAGGGACGCGATGGAAAACATGCCGCCAAAATGGCCGAATTTTCCCACCACGTTTTTATTAAAGGTGGACTCGACGAGCTTCCCGATACGTTTTCTCGCCGCGTTCCAGACAGGAATGTTGACTCCCGCATCGGCGTAACTGAGTGATTTTGATGTCATAGCGTCTTCTCTATTCCCATAAAATATCGAAAAAAGGCATGATAAAAGCCTTTACGATATGGTGTGAAGGTTTGCGGGGGGCGAAAACGGATTAACCCAAGACAGCGATACCCCGGGCTTTACGGATTTTTCTCCACCAGCGGGGTCATAGCAAAGCTGTTTAAAATAGGTTTAGGAGGGGGGAAAGTCAACAATCTGTATATTCCTTATATAAAGAAATTTTTTGCCCGACACTACCGGTTTATATGCAGCAACGGGAATATGCCGGTGGTGGCAAACGGCACATAGGTGATGACCATAAGGGCGATAAACAATACGATAAAAAACGGGATGATTGAGCGTGAGATGGCAAGCAACGGTTTGTTAAAACGAAAGGACGACAGGAACAGGTTGAGTCCCAGCGGAGGCGTAAGGTAACCGAGCTCGAGGTTGGCAAGAAAAATCACGCCCAGATGGACAGGGTCTATGCCATACGCCCTGCCGAGCGGTATGACGAGCGGTGCAATCACGATGATTGCGCCATACACATCCATGAGGCTCGCAGCGACGATCAGCAATAGGTTCAGGATAAGGAGAAACAGCAGTTTCGAATGGACGTACTTCTGCGTCCATCCGGCCAGGTGCTGCGGGATTTCGGCATCAACAAGATAGTATGAAAGCCCCATGGCCACGGCGAGAAGAATGAGCACGCCGCCCATCACGGGCAGGCTTTTTACGCATACGGAAAGCAGCTTGCGAAAAGGGATGTCGCGGGTGACAAGCGTTTCCACGACGAGCAGATAGAGCACCGCAATTGCGGCCGTTTCGACAAGCGTGCAAATCCCCTTGAAAAAAACAAACAGAATCAGAACCGGAAGCAGAACTTCCCATACTGATTCCCGCAGCGACAAGAGCGCACTCTTTGCATGAAAGGGGACCCGCTTGATCTTGTCTTTTTTTGCCGTCATATACGCATAAATACTGAGCGCCAGCACCATAATGCAGCCGGGAAAAAAGGCGCCGATAAAAAGGTGTTTGATATTAATCTGCGCAATGATTCCATACATAATAAGCGGCATGCTAGGCGGAAAAAGAGTGCCCACCCCGCTCACGGTGACCAGGCCGGTGCCGAATTTCTCCTTGTAACCGTTTTCCTTGAGAATAAACAGGAGAAGACCGCCCAGGGCGAGCACGGTGACACCAGACGCGCCCGTGAGCGAGGTGAAAAAAGTGCAGATAAGAATTGCCGCAATGCCGAGCCCGCCCGGAAGCCATCCGAAAAGCTCCCTGAAAAGTTTCACCAGCCGCTCCCCTGCCTTGCTTTCGGATAAAATGAAGCCCGCCAGCGTGAAGAGCGGTATTGCCGGGATGGTGGGCCCGGTAAGAAGCGTGTACGCTTCGTTAGGGATTATTTCAAACGAGCCGTGCGAAAGCCCGAAAAACAGCAGGGAAAAACCGCCGATGACGATAAAAACAGGTGTGCCGAGAAGAAGACTGGCAAAAAGTATCGCAATCGCGGGCCATTGCACAAAATGAAGATATGGAACACATACATATCCAAGTAGGGCCGCAATGCCCACCCCGCTAGCAGCTATGATTTTAAAATGTATCCCCTTTGGAGTATGGCCCGCAAACCGGACCAGCATAACGAGGAACCCGAGAGGAACAACGTACATTGCCCACCTGAGCGGGAAAAACCCGAGCCTGTCGCCGGCGGTAAACGCGGTATTGATAAATGAAACTGAGCTCCAGCCAATGAACACGGACACGATCACCGACAGCAGTGCGCTTGCGGTCTGTATCCATTCCTTCCAGGGGGAGACAATGTGCTCGATGCCGACTGCAAAGCAGAGATGGCGGTCCTGCCGGGAGGTAATCATGGCGCCCAGAAACGTAATGAAGATAACCAGGTGCTTAACATATTCTGCCGAGCTGTATACACCCGTATGGAAAATGCCCCTTGCCAAAACTTCAAGCACGGGAAAAAGCGCAATGAGGACCAGGGAGAGCGAAGCGAGGATGTCTTCGGTAGAATGGAAAACGGAAATAAGTAAGGACCTGGATTTCATATCAGGGATGGATTGAAAACATTCGGACAGGAATAAGGTTTATACCATTTTATCCGGAATACTAACTTTACGGGAGCGGCTTATAATACACCGATCTGCTTTCTAATATGCTTCTTGTGTCCATTTTAGCCATCACAAATACGGAATACTGGCTCTCCAGGAGGTTCTCAACGACGATCTGGCCGGCAAAATGTCCGACATTGTCAACCGTCACCGGAGTAGTGGGATTGTCCGTGGCCCCTATCGAAATGGTTGCCCCCGCCGTGGTTTCTCCTTCAACAGGAATCGTATCGGTATGTATCGTGTCGACCCGGTCGGTATAATAAGGCGGCAGGATGATTTGGAGAGTTAAAGGTTTGGGGGCTTCGGTCATGCAGGCAATGAGAACAACCGCGAGTGCGGTGATACCGGTTCGAAGTCTCATAATGATTTCTCCTTGAGATACTATCCCACATACTATTTAAATATTACATAGAAGATATACTACTCAACGGTTGAAATCAAGAAAAAGGCCCCTCTATTGCGGCAACGGGTGGTTCTTTTTCTTCAATCAAACTCCCGGTACTGAATTTCATAGGAATACCCTTGTTCCGTCAGAAAAAGCTGCCGGTTCATGGCAAAATCAAGCTCCCTGCTTTCTCTTGTCACTATGGAATAAAACTCCGCCTGCTCCCCCTGTTTTTTCGGGCGCAGAATGCGCCCCAGGCGCTGCGCCTCCTCCTGGCGCGAGCCGAATGAGCCCGATATCTGGATCGCGACATTCGCGTCCGGCAGGTCCACGGCGAAATTGCCCACCTTGGAAAGGATGAGCACACGGACGTCTCCCTTGCGGAACCGGTCGTATAATTCGTCCCGCTCGTCGTTGGGCGTTGCACCGGTGATGACGGGCACGCCGAACTCGGCCGCGAAGACGGCAAGCTGCGACAGGTATTGCCCCATGATGAGGACCTGGTCGTTTTTGTGCTTGTCAAGGAGCTCTTTCGCTATCGGGACCTTCCGCGGGTTTTCGTAGGCCAGCCGTATCTGTTCGCGCGGGGTCATGCCGAAGTATTTGAGTTTTTCCTCCTGCGCAAGGTCAACGCGTATTTCCACGCAGCGCGCCGTAGCGATCCATCCCTGGCGCTCAAGGTCCTTCCACGGCACGTCGAATTTTTTGGGCCCTATAAGGGTGAACACGTCGTTTTCGTGCCCGTCCTCGCGGATGAGCGTCGCGGTGAGGCCGAGCCTCCGCCGCGCCTGGATCTCCGCCGTGAACTTGAATACCGGCGCGGGCAGGAGGTGCACCTCGTCGTAAATGATGAGGCCCCAGTTCTGCGAGTTGAATAGACCATAGTGGAGAAACGGATCTGTCTTTTTCCTGCGGTACGTGAGTATCTGGTAGGTGGCAATGGTGATGGGCCTGATGCCCTTTGTCTCGCCGCTGTATTCGCCGATGTCCCCTGCGGGGATGTCTGTCTTGTCGAGAAGTTCCCGTTTCCACTGGCGCGCGGCCGTGACGTTGGTGACGAGGATAAGCGTGCTCCGCTTGAGCAGCGACATCACGTACATGCCGACAATGGTCTTTCCTGCGCCGCACGGCAGCACCACGACGCCGCTGCCGCCGGGCATTTGCGGGTTGCCGACATAACTTTCGGCGGCCTGTTTCTGGTAGTTGCGTATGACAAGGGGGATGTTTTCGCCGAACACCTTTTTTAGCGAAACGGAAAAAGCGTCTCCGTCCACATACCCGGCCACGTCATGCACAGGGTATCCAAGCGAAATGAGAACCTGTTTGATAACACCCCGGTTCTGGGGAGGCACGCTGTACCGGTATTTGTCAATCGCGCCGCCGATAAAGCCGGCAAGTTTCTGGTTGCGCACAAGATGCCTGATCATCTCGGCGTCCGTGCAGCGCAGGGCAAGCCCGTCTCCGCAGGTTTCGAGAATGAGCTTTCCGAACCTGGCCATCAGCTCAGCAATGCCCTCCGGAACGTTCTGGGGAAGCTCGTATTTTGAGAACTTTTCCAGAAGCTCCACGACCCGGGAGGGCGTCATGCCCAGCGCAGCGGCGTTCCAGAGGGACAACGGAGTTATGGAATAGGTGTGAATGTGCTCGGGGCTTTTTTCCAAATGCGCAAACAGCGTGATCGCGTCCCTCGCATCGATAAAAAGCGGGTTGTTCACCTCGAGCAGAAGGGTGCTGTTGCTCTGGACTATGAGGGGGTTGTTTATATTTATCGCCATGTTTTTTTCTCGCTTTAAACAGACTCCGGAAAATATGTTATGCTGGATTTTTTTTAAACCAATAATTGCAAAGTGGCGAAATAGTCAAAACCGTCTTAATAACACGATCCAAAGGATAGTTCAGGATTACCTTGTAACCGGGTGTTTCAAGGGTGCGCCCAGCTGAAGGTACGGGCTTGCATCGGGTGGTGCCCGGCTGCACCCGCTCAGCGAACCATATTCTGTTTTGGATAGTATTAATTTTTAAATTGTCCTCCCTATCATTTGACTATTGTTTTAACAATTAGTAATTTATTAACAAATATTCTCAGCGATATATTATTGTAGTGAAACTGCCTATACCGCTTTATAAAAAAAGGCGGTATTTTCTTTTTTAAGGAGAATCGCGTCATGCCGAATGCAGTCATTGTTGGCACCCAATGGGGAGACGAAGGCAAGGCAAAGGTGATTGACTACCTTGCCGGGCTCTGCGATATCGTCATACGTTTTCACGGCGGCGCAAACGCGGGCCACACCGTGATCGCCAACAAGGAAAAGTTCATTTTCCATCTCGTCCCCTCGGGCATCATGTACCCCGGAAAAACCTGCGTCGTGGGCAACGGCGTGGTGCTCGATATAGAGCAATTCCTCAAGGAAGTAGACGAGCTCCGGGGAAAAAATATCACGGTTGACGGAAGGCTTTTCGTTTCCGACCTCGCCCATCTGGTACTGCCCTATCACAAACTGCAGGACAGCGCAAATGAATCCGCCATGGGTGCGGGCAAAATCGGCACCACGGGCCGCGGCATAGGGCCCGCATACGCGGACAAAGTTTCGCGTACCGGGCTCAGGGCGGGCGATCTCATTGACTGGGCCGCGTTCAAGGAAAAACTCGGGAGAAATTTTGAAATCAAGAAACAACTGCTGGCGTTTTACCAACAGCCTTTTCCCCTTGTACTTGACGAAATGCTGGAGCATTACCGCGGGCTCCGCACCCGCATGCTTCCCTTTATCGCGGACACGAGCAGCCTGCTCAATACCGCTGTAAAAAACGGTAAAAGTCTGTTGTTCGAGGGCGCCCAGGGAACGTTTCTGGACATCGACCACGGCACCTACCCGTTTGTCACGTCATCGAACACCATTGCCGGCGCGGCATGCACCGGCGCGGGCGTGGGCCCGTCTCTCATCCACCATGTTGTCGGCATTGTCAAGGCCTACACGACCCGCGTGGGCAACGGCCCGTTCCCTACCGAGCTCGACAACGAGCTCGGCGGCCGCATCCGCGCAGAGGGCGGCGAATTCGGCGCCACCACGGGCAGGCCGCGTCGCTGCGGATGGTTCGACAGCGTGCTTCTGCGGCGATCGGCGCAGCTGAACGGCCTCACCCGGCTCGCCCTTACCAAGCTCGACGTGCTCAATTCGCTTGACGAAATACAAATCTGCACGCATTATGAAATAGGCGGTAAAAAAACCGACATCTTCCCCACCACCATGGAGGCGGCGCAAAAGGCCGAGCCATGCTACGAAACCATGCCCGGATGGAAAGCGGACCTGTCGCGGTGCAAACAACTTTCCGACCTGCCTCCAAACGCGCTGAAGTATGTCAAGCGCCTGCAATCGCTGTGTTATGGGCTGCCGCTGCTGCTGGTTTCCATAGGGCCGGACAGGTCGCAGACAATTGAAGTCGAACCATTATAAAGTATTGACGATTTTAGTTTGTAGATTGTAGATTGAAAACCATAAGGCAATTGTTATTATTCTTAAATCTACAATCGTCAATCTACAATTATTGGCCTTGTCTCCATCACTCCTACCATGAAGTATTTTATTAATGAACTTTAAACAGAACAATCATCAGGATACGAGCCATGCTCCCTGTCGAAATCGTCAATGTCGCGCTGTTAAACAAACGGTTCGTGATATTTTTAAAAGGCACCACCGACAAACGCGCCCTGCCCATTTTTATTGACGACCAGCAGGCCCAATCCATCATCATACAAATAAACAAGGTTGAAATTCCGCGTCCGCTCACGCACGACCTGTTCAAGTCGGTCCTCGACGCCATAGGCGGCGAGATCGTGCGGATCGAGGTTTCCGACCTCATCGACGACACCTTTTATGCGCGCCTCGTTATTGACTTCAAGGGAAAAATCCTCGATTTCGACGCGCGCCCCAGCGACGCAATCTGCCTCGCCCTGCGGTTCGGCGCCCCCCTGTATGTTGACGAAAAGGTGATGGACAAGGCCGGAATAATCATCGCCGAGGAAGGCGGCGCGCATGAGACGCCGGCCGTTACAGAGCCTGAACCGCCTAAAAAATCCAGGCCCAAGGCGTCGCCCCTCGACGCGCTCAAGCACAAGCTCGACAGCGCCATCGAGGAAGAGCGCTACGAAGACGCGGCAAAGCTGAGGGACGAGTTGAAAAAAATGACAAGCTCGAATTAAACATTCAAATTTTTCGTACTTCATGTTTATTCATCCGCTCGGTATTTTCTATATATTACTCCTAAGCCCGTCATCATCCCGATTTAATAACACGCTTTGAGAAATTCAAGAAATAAAGTATTTTTAATGTTTCGCCATGCGAATCGGACTCGGTGTGCATTTAAAATTGACCTTAGCTAATCATGCACCTATTAAATAAAATTCCGTTTCGTGTTGTTCCTGTAGTACTTTTATGCGGCCTGGTCTGCAACGCGGCCAACCTGACTCCGGCCGACAAGGAGGCCTACGAGAAGCTCGGACTTTCGGAAACCGAATGGGTAAAAATCAAAGACGCGAAAATGCCCCTTTCCAAAGTCCATGAATTGATGAAAAGCGGCATTACCATAGCGGAGTATTTCAGGATGCCTTGGCAAGAGCTTTGCATATCAGAAAACGAGTACATCAGACTGCGCAGGGCGGGCCATTCGGACGCCGAAGTGCGCTCGATGCAGGCGCAAAAGCGGGCTATCAACGAAGGGAGCGCGGTGCAGAGTTTTTTCGTGCCCGGCTTCAACCAGGTCCGGCGCAGCCAGCCTGTGCGGGGCTGGATCATGGCGGCCGCTGCCGCCGGGTCTCTCGGGCTGCTGTTTGCGCAGAATATCCGCAGCAGCAGGTTTCAGCCGCTCGGATTGTGCCTGCTGCTCCCCGACATGTTGTGGAGCGGCATTGATATGGGCGTGCAGGTCGCGGCACAGCAGCGGATGAAACCTGCATTTGAGGCTGCGCCCGCGCTCGGTGCAAGGGTTTGTTTTTCATTTTAAATATTTTGAAATAAAAAATTACGGAGCAAGTCATGTTGCGGAGCTTTTTAAAGGCGAAAATACGGGACATCAAGGTGACAGGCGCGCACCTCGAATACGAAGGAAGCATCACGCTCGACGAAAATTACATCGAGCAGGCCGGCATACTCCCCTATGAGGAAGTGCACGTGCTCAACCTGGAAAACGGCAACCGGTTCACCACCTACGTCATCAAGGGCAAACGCGGTTCCGGCATTGTCGAGCTCAACGGGCCCGCGGCACTCCTTGGCAAAGTGGGAAACCGGATCATGATCGTCGCGTTTGCGTATCTCACGGAAAACGAAATCCCTTTCCATTCGCCGCGCGTTATAAGCGGCAACAACTGAAGGCGACGGCCAGGCTCATGCCTTTCCCTGTTTTCATCGTATTGGGCGCCCTGTGAAAAACGCAGCTATCCTCCTCGTCACGTGCACGGTGCTCATCTGCGCCATGATCGCGGGCCTGCGCGGCCCCGTCGCAAAGGGCCAACCGCAAGGTGAAACTCCGGCGCCGGAGAAACAGGACGACGCACGCCAGAAAAACCCTTACATCGGGAAAATCCAGGTGCTCAACGGGTGCGGCTCCGTTGGCGCTGCAAAAACGGTTACCGACTATTTACGGTCGAAAAAATTCGATGTTAAAGACGTGGGCAATGCCAAGACCGGGAATTACAAGGAGACAATGGTAGTATCGCGCATAAAAGACCAGACCGTAGCGCAGCAGGTGGCCCAGGCGCTCGGTATCCATACAGTTATTCTCATCCGTAACGGAGATGAAATGTTTGACGTGACCGTGTTCGTAGGCGATGATTTCAAGGAGCGGGTACGATGAACAAGACAAAAAAAAACCTCAGAGGCAAAGAACTCCTTCCCCTCATATCCGCGGCCGCGTTCGACCGGAAAGCCGACGACGTGGTGGTGCTCAACCTGAAACGTGAAGCCGGCATCGCCGACTTCTTCGTGATATGCCAGGGAGACAATCCGCCCCACAACAGGGCGATCCACGACAGCATCGTTGATGCTCTCGGCGGGCACGGCATTTTTCCGTGGCACTCCGAGGGCGAGCAGGACGGCAGGTGGATCCTCATTGACTATTCAGACGTCGTGGTCCATATTATGACTCCCCAGGTGCGCGGTTATTACGCGCTCGAAGAACTGTGGCCGTCCGCGCCCCTCCGGGACAAGAACAGGCCGCCGCATGAGTGAGTCCGTCTACCACTATCTTTCGAGGAGCCTGCGAAACGCCGTTGAAAAAGCCTTCGGCAATGCGGCGCAGAACATTGACGTTATCCTGGAGAAACCCAAGCAGAAATCGTTCGGCGACCTTTCCTCGCCCGTCGCCATGGGCATTGCAAAGGCGGTAAAAGACAGCCCCGTTGCCGTTGCGAAAAAAATCATGGCCGGTTTTGCCTGGAACAGCGACTTTGTGCGGCCCGACCCGCAACTCACCTCAACCGTCACAGGCGGGTTCATCAATTTCCGGCTGAGCAACACCTATCTGCACCGCGTATTGTCGGCCGCGTCCGCCTCACCGCGGACATTCGGCCGCAACCTGGCCGATCCGGCAAAACGAATCCTATTCGAGTTCGTGAGCGCAAACCCCACCGGTCCTATGGTGGTGGTGAACGGCCGCGCAGCCGCGATCGGCGACACGGTCGCCCGTGTCAACGCGTGGATCGGCAACACCGTTGAGCGCGAATATTACGTTAACGATTACGGCCGGCAGGTGAAACTTCTCGGAGAGTCCATAGCCTGCAGATATCTTGAGCAGCGCGGCCAGGAACATGCGATCCCTGACGGCGGATACGAGGGCGACTACATAAAAGACCTCGCGCGCGACATCGGCGCCGGCCGTCCGGAACTGGAACACATGACATTCGACGAGGCTTCCCAGGTGTTCATGAAGGAAGCGATTACGGTCATCATTGCCCAGCAGAAAAGCATCCTTGAAAAATACGGCGTCTCGTATGACCGGTGGTTCCGCGAAAGCGAGCTTCACAAATCGGACGCGCCCGCAAAGGCCCTTGACCTGCTCAGGGAAAAAGACCTTGTTTTCCCGAAAGACGGCGCGCTGTGGTTCAGGACGCAGGAGGACAGCGACGACGAAAAGGACCGGGTGCTGGTGCGGCAGGACGGTTCGCCCACTTATTTTCTCGCCGACCTCGCCTACCACCTGCACAAGGCCTCGCGCGGGTACGATGAATCATACACCTTCTGGGGGCCCGACCATCATGGGTATCTTCCGAGGCTCGAGGGCGCGGTGGGCGCGCTTGGCCTTTCAAAGACGGTTTTCAGGAATTTTATCATCCAGCAGGTGAACCTGATCCGGAATGGTCAGCCGTTCCGGATGTCTAAACGCAAGGGCGACTTCATCACCATTTCCGAACTGATCGATGAAGTGGGTGTCGACGCCGCGCGGTATTTTTTCCTCATGCGCCGGCTTTCGAGCCATTTCGACTTCGACATGACGCTCGCCACCACGCACTCCGACGAGAACCCCGTGTATTACGTGCAATACGCCCACGCGCGCACCTGCAGCCTGCTCGTCCACGCGCAGCAGCAGGGCTTTACAACCGAAGAAATCGCCTCTGCCTCGCCCGCGCTGCTCACCACGGCCGAAGAGCTCGACCTCATGAAGCGTATCGCAGAATTCCCCACCCTGCTCGTGCAGGCGGCGCTCATGGTTGAACCCCAGCGCATTCCCACTTTTCTCGAGGCGTTTGCCGCCGAATTCCACGTGTTCTACCAGAAGCACCGCATCGTGACGGAAGACAGGCCATTGTCATGTGCGAGACTGCTGCTTACCTGTGGTGTTAGAAATGTAATCAAGCTTGGATTGGATCTGCTCGGGGTTTCCGCGCCGGAAAGAATGTAGGAAACATTCATTATCCTCTCTGCAAGTTTTTTAAATTAAATAACCTCACCCCCTGGCCCCCTCTCCGAATCGGAGAAGGGGAATTATTTTTTGCTTGCCATACCCGGGATTTCACCCCGGGCTAAAAATATGCCGCCACTACGTGGCTCAAGAAAAAACAGCAATCAGCGATCGATTATCAGCACAAGAGCAAGAATTTACGTGCGGGTTACGCTCAAATTTTCTCCGCGGGTGCCCCTTGTCAACGAAGTTGTTTGCTTGTGGATTATTTTCGCGGGGGACACCCTGGAGAGGGGAATGCCGAAGACCCCGCAGGTTCGCATGCGAACCGAGGAGGCTGAGGCTGGGGGAGATACCTCTCCCCCGCTATTAACAAAAGAAAAAGATATAAAATTAGCGGTTTTGAAAATGAGACGCCAAATCCGATAATTGGCGCTTGGAAGGGGCGACCTTGGGGCCCTGGTGGCCGAGGCCTTTCATGGAGAGGGAGATCCTGCGTTTTTTGGTGTCCACCTTGAGAACCCGCACGTTGATGGTGTCGCCCACGCTCACCACCTGCTCGGCCGACTCGACGTAGGTATCGGCGACCTGGGAAATATGGATGAGGCCGTCGCACACCGCGTTGATATTGACAAACACGCCAAAGGGAGTGATATTGGTGACGCGGCCCGACATCACCGAACCCTCTTCGATTTCGGCAAGCTTGTGCTTGTGCCTGGACCTCGAAAACACGGCGGCCCCGTGCCGCTGGCCCGCATGGAGCTGTGAAATGAGCTTTTTCTCGATGAAAAGCTTTTTGGCGAAATCGGGCTCCGGAAATGAACGCACCGCCTCGGGGTCGTTGACAAGAGCGTCAGGCGGAAGTTGCAGATGGTCACACATCTCCGCGATCCACGAAAAGTGGTCGGGGTGCACCATGGTGCGGTCGAGTGAAAAGGCCGCGGTCGGTACGAGAACATATCCTGCAAGACTCCTGAAGGCGCTTTCGGTGATGGCGGGGACCTTGAGAAGGTCGTCCTTTGTCGCATAGGGCGTTTTAATGCCGCGGCCCACGATTTCTTTCTTGGTTTCCTCGCCCACGAACGGATCGAGGACCAGGCCGGGGAGCGTATCGGCCAGCTCGCTTGACAGAATGCCGCGCGCAAGGGCCTTGCCGGTGATGATGCGCTGGATATACTCGGCGAGACGGCTTGACGAAACATACTCCTGCAGGGGATGCAGGGAAAAATATTCGGGTCCTATGACGGGCAGAAGCCGAAGCGGCTGGAGATGCATTATGGCCGCGGCGAGCACCTTCTGCATGGGCTCATCGAGGTCGGAGAACTCCTTTTTCATCCATGCCGAGGCCGCGATATCCGGCCTGCCCTCGGCAGACTTTACTTTTACGATTTGGAGGCTCACGGGGAGGGCATCGAGCGATTTTACGATGATCGCCTCTGCCGCCGCGGCGCTCTCGTTATCGGCGCATACGATGTGATCGGGACGGTAGCGCACGACAAACTGCCTGAGCCGCTCGCTCACTACGGGCCTGTCGAGGGGGATTTTCTTTTCGAGCGCGGCGCCGAACAGGCGTCCCCTGTCATTGCACGCGACCACGGCGAAATTCTTTTTATCGATGATACCGCAGGCGATGCAGGTTTTCTCGTCCCCTTCCAGGGACAGCTGCTTTTCGAGCGCCGCGTGCATTTCGGCGAGCGCCAGGTCTTCCGCTTCAGCACGGAGGCGCAGCTTCACGTCGCGTTCGGCAATGGGTTGCAGAAGCCGTATCCAGCTGTCGTCGATGGCCTCGCTGATAAGGGAAAAGCCGGGAGAATCGGGGTTTATCATAAAATGATGTTTGAGCAGCTCGGTGATGCGGAACAGCTGGACCGTGAGCTTGACACGCACCAATTTTCTGTCCTCGCAAGTGAGGAGCATGAGCAGGTCTTCCCGGGGCAGCCCTTTTACCGGTACGGATTTCCCGATAAACCGGGAGAACTGCTCCGGGGATTTTGTTTTGGGGGTGACCTCGAAGAAACCGTCGTCGTACATGAATTCCCGCACCATGGTGCGGGCCGTTTCGTCGTAGGCAAAACGCTCGGCGATGATGTCTTTGACGCATGCGATAACGTCGCCGGCCGAGGCAAGCGACGGGTCTCTGCCGATGTACGGCGCGATGATGTCGTCGAAGGACACGGCGCTTTCTTCCTGGCGAAGAATGGCGTCGGCGCACTCCCCCAGGCCTTTCTTCAGGGCGAGCTGTCCCTTGCTCCGCGGGTTGATGCGCTCGGGAAGCAGCATGTCGTCGAGCTCGCATGAATTGGTGTTGAGGACGATCCGTTTCTCGAGATCTTCAGTGAGCTTGCCGCTTTTTTTAAGCGCGTTGATGAGCCGTTTTTTCTTGGGTGACAGCTCGGCCATGGAGCGAAGGAAATCGTAGATGCTCCACACGCCCGGCGTTTCAAGCTCCGCAGCAACCGCGGGGCGGTAATCGGCGCAGTACCAGGGTGAATATCCCTTTTCGTAGCATTCGCACAGCTCTCTTGAAAGAGGCTCGGAAATGTTCCATTTGTCGGCGATGTATTTGGAAAATTCTTTCATGACCCTGTAAGTAGAAAACTTGTTTTGCGGCGCGGAATAAAATTAAAAGATGCCAGACAGCTTTGCAACTCTTATACGGGCGAAAAACGGGCGGCCGAAACAAAAGCGGGCGGCACACTGGCCCGCCCGCTTTGACGACTTACTGTCGGTACTACCGGAAGAAGCTTATTTCTTCCTTTTCTTCGCTGCAACTTTTTTCTTTGCAACTTTCTTCGCCTTTTTCTTTGCTGCCACGACGGCACCTCCTTTTAGGTAAGAATGGGGACCCCGGACACTTGCGCCCGCCATACGGGCGGACATTTGACAAACAAGACCTACAAGTTCCGCTTTCCTGTTGCTTTACATTAAGGAGGCCGGCGCTCGTTTTTTTGTCCGGCTTCCAATCTAATAATAACCTTGAAATAAAAATATGTCAACAGATTATTTAATAATTTTTTCCGCCGCCGCGTGCGTCAGGCGAAATTGACGGGCGTCACGCGCTTTTTCGTGAAGGCGTTGACGACGTCAACAGCCTCCTGCGGGTCGTCGGTGACCTTGACAAGCTCCAAGTCTTCCGGTGAAATGTAACCCGCCCCCAGCATGCCCGAGCGCAACCACGCCATCAACCCCTCCCAGTAGTTCTTTCCCATCATGACAAGCGGGAGGTGGCCGCTCTTCTGCGTCTGAATGAGCGTGAGGGTTTCGAACAGTTCGTCCATGGTGCCGTATCCGCCGGGGAGCACGATGACCGCCGACGTGTATTTGAGGAACATCACCTTGCGGCAGAAGAAATGCCTGAAGCTCAGCAGGAGTTTGATGTATTTGTTCGGTACCTGCTCGAAGGGGAGCTGGATGTTGAGGCCGATGGACTTTCCGTTCGCCTCGCAGGCGCCCCTGTTCGCGGCCTCCATGATGCCGCCGCCGCCGCCCGTGATCACACCGTAGCCGTTTTTCACCGCGCATGATGCGACGGCACGCGCCATCTCGTAGTATTTGTCGCCGGCGGGCGTGCGCGCGGATCCGAAAATCGTGACGCACGGCCCTATCCTGGAAAGCGTTTCGAACCCTTCCACGAATTCGGCCATGATGCGGAATATGCGCCACGTGTCCTCGTTTGAGGGCGGCGGGTACAGCGGTACTGGTTTTTCATTCATGGGCAAAAGCCTTTCTGTTTTACTTCATCCTGTGCAGGTATTGATTATATTTTATTACAGAGCATATGTCTATAATAACTTATTTTCCGGTATTGTCTTCACCCTGGCCGCGTTTCGCGTATGAATGACCCTTCCCTTTTTCAGAAAGCCTCGGCGAAGCTGCAACAGGTGCTTGGCGCGGCACCCGGCCGGTTCCTTCTCGTTGACACATCCCTGCAGAAACTGTTCGTTGCGGACGGCGGCGCCCTGGTGAAGCAATACCCTGTCTCAACTTCGATATTCGGTACTGGCAGCGCGGAGGGATCGTTCAAAACACCGAGGGGCGTGCACCGCGTAAAGGAAAAATACGGGCACGGCGCGCCCGCGGGCAGGGTGTTCCGCGACCGGATTGACACAGGCGAAGACTGGCGCATCGGCGCTCCGGGCGGCAGCGTGGTCCTTTCGAGGATCCTCCGCCTTGAAGGGTGCGAAGACGGCGTCAACCGCGGGCCCGGCATCGATTCGTACGAGCGGTACATTTACATCCACGGCACCAACAACGAGGCGGCCGTCGGCACGCCCGCGTCGCATGGGTGCGTGTGCATGAAAAACAGCGACGTTATCGAGCTGTTCAACGACATACCGGAGGATACCATTGTCCTTATTGATTAACGGAACATCCTGCGCCGGCCTTCATTTTACGGGCATTCTCGGCTCGGGCATGAGCGCCCTTGCGCAGTACTGCGCGTGGGATGGCATGGCCGTTTCGGGCTCGGACCGCCTCCTCGATTCGCCTGACGTCAAGGATACCCAGGACAGGCTCGCTACCGCCGGCTGCTCCCTGCTCCCGCAGGACGGTTCAGGCGCCGGCACTACGGACGCCGTGGTCGTGTCAACGGCCATCGAGGATTCGAATCCGGACATTGCGGCGGCGCGGAAACGCGCCATTCCCGTTCTGCACCGCTCCGACGTTCTTGCCGCGATCGTTGCAACAAAAAAGACCATCGCCGTTGCGGGCACGAGCGGAAAATCCACGGTGGCGGCGATGATCTGGGAATTTCTGCAGGGCTGCGCAAAAGACGCCTCCCTCATCACCGGAGCGGGGCTTGTCCGTCTCGAGGAGCAGGGGCTCATCGGCAATGCGTACAAAGGCTCGTCGGACCTTCTCGTCATCGAGGCCGACGAAAGCGACGGCACGTGCGTCAAGTACAAGCCGTACCTGAGCGTGTTTCTGAACGTTTCGAAAGACCACAAGCCGGTTGCCGAGACGCTCGGGCTGTTTGCGACGCTTGCGGGGCAATCGGACATCGTCATCACCAACGCGGACGACCGCCAGCTTGACATAATAAAACCCTCGCGCACCTTCGGCGCAACGGGCACCTACGCGCCCGGCAGCGTGATATCGGTGACGCCCAGGGTGTCGTTCATGCGCGAGGCCCTCACCTATTCCCTGCCGCTTCCCGGCCAGCACAACCTTTCGAACCTGCTCGCTGCCCTGTCGGTGTGCGACTTCCTCGGCTGCAGTGACGCGGGCCTTATCAAATCAGCCGACGGATACAAAGGCGTCAAACGCAGGTTCGCCGTTTCCGTGCTTCCGGGCAACATCCGCGTGATAGACGATTACGCGCACAACCCCGAAAAGATACGGGCAGCGCTGCAGACCGCGCGCGGTTTTGCCGGGCGCGTGTTCGCCGTGTTCCAGCCGCATGGCTTCGGCCCCACCCGTTTTCTCAAGGACGACCTCGTGGATATGTTTTCTCAGGAATTGACAAAAGACGACATGCTGTTTCTGCTGCCCATTTATTACGCCGGCGGCACGGTGCAGAAGGACATTTCGTCGGCGCAGATCGTTTCCCTCGTAACAAAGCGCGGAAAAACCGCAACGGCGGTCAAGGACCGGGATGAGCTTGTTTCCCTCCTTAAGCAAAACGCGGCACCGGGCGATGCGGTGCTGGTGATGGGGGCAAGGGACCCGTCGTTGAGCGGGCTGGTTGAGGATATCAAACGATCCCTCAATGATGTAAAGTAATCCTGTTTGAACGGCCTGTTCGTTATGACCTCACCCCCTTTCCCCCTCTCCGAATCGGAGAGGGGGAAACAATCTTCTTATGCTTTTTTCCCCAAGGCTTTGCCCCGGGCTACAAGTATTTCGCCACGATGTGGCTCCAGAAAATCAAAAGACACATGAATTCCCCGATCCTTCTTTTAAAGCATTTATCCATACTAACATTTAAACCTATCAACTATCGCTCGCGGGTGCCCCTTGTCAATAAAGTATGATACTTGCAACGGGTGGTACCCCGGGGACACCCAGGAGGGGGTATGGGTTCAGACGGCCGGTGATAAAAAATAAAAAGGGCGCAGCACGCTGCGCCCCTACAAGACCCCGACCGATACACCGGCCGGCTGAACCCTAGGGGGACACTTCCCCCACCAAACAAATGTAATTATTTATTTACATTATTTTTTGTGGCCTTTAAAATCCCTCCCCCATGTTGTATTTTCAAGAACCACCACTACTCCTTAACAAAACGCACTGGAGAACCAGTAATTGCAGGACACAAAATTAATCCGTAATTTCTGCATCATTGCCCACATAGACCACGGCAAATCCACGCTCGCGGACCGGTTTCTCGAGCTCACCGGCACGGTGGCAAAAGACCGCATGCAGGACCAGATCCTCGATGACATGGACCTTGAGCGCGAGCGCGGCATCACGATCAAGTCGCACCCCGTGCGCATGAACTACCGCGCGAAAGACGGTACGGACTACTGCTTCAACCTGATCGACACGCCGGGCCACGTTGACTTTTCGTACGAGGTGTCGCGATCGCTTGCCGCGTGCGAAGGCGCGGTTCTGGTGGTCGACGCGAGCCAGGGCATTGAGGCCCAGACCCTCACCAACGTGTATCTCGCGCTTGAGAACGATCTCGAAATAATCCCAGTGATGAACAAGATAGACCTGCCATCATCCCATCCCGACGACGTGGCGCGCCAGATCGCCGACCTGCTCGGGATTGAGGCGGCGGGCATCCTCAAATGCAGCGCGAAATCGGGCGAGGGCGTGGACGCCATTCTGGAGCGCATCGTCGAGCGTGTGCCGCCGCCTGCGGGCACCCCCGACGCCCCGCTCAAGGCCCTCATCTTCGACTCGAAGTTCGATTCGTTCCGCGGCGCCGTGGCGTACGTACGGGTGTTTGACGGCCAGATGAAAGCACGTGATAAGGTGAAGTTCTTCTTCAGCGAGACCGAACACGAAGTGATGGAGGTCGGCTATTTCCGTCTCGGCAGGACTCCGGAGGACGTGCTCACGCCGGGCCAGGTGGGCTACGTGATCGCGAACATCAAGACCGTTTCCGACATCAAGATCGGCGACACGATCACCACCAAGACCGGCGGGGCGGACACGGCCGTCGCGGGCTACAAGGAAGTGAAACCCATGGTGTTCTCGGGCATCTACCCTGTTGACAAAGACGATTACGAGAACCTGCGCTCGTCGCTGGAAAAACTCACGCTCAACGACTCGTCGCTCACCTACGTGCCGGAAACGTCCGAGGCCCTCGGGTTCGGCTTCCGCGCCGGGTTTTTGGGCCTCCTCCACATGGAGGTGGTGCAGGAACGCCTGTTCCGCGAATACAACGTGAACATCATCACCACGGTCCCCAACGTTAGGTACAGGATACTCACGCGCAACAAGGAGGAGCTGTACATCGAGAGCCCGGCAAAACTCCCGCCCCCCAATTACCTCGAATCCGTGTCGGAGCCGGTTGACAAGGTGCAGATCATTACGCCCACCGAGTTCGTGGGCGCCATCATGAAGCTGTGCGAGGACAAGCGCGGCATCATGGGCAACATGGAATACCTCGAACCCACGCGCGTGTGCATGCACTACAAAATCCCGCTGTCGGAGATCATCATCGACTTTTTCGACACGCTCAAAAGCATCTCCAAGGGCTACGCCTCCATGGACTACGAGTTCGACTCGTTCCAGGAGAACGATCTTGTCAAGCTCGACATCCTCATCAACGGCGCGCCCGTGGACGCCTTCTCGAGCATCATCCACAAGGAAAAATCGTATGCCTACGGCCAGATGATCACCTCCAAGCTCAAGGAGCTCATCCCGCGGCAGCAGTACGAGGTTGCGATCCAGGCAGCCATCGGCGGCCGCATCATTGCGCGGACCACGGTGAAGGCCTACCGCAAGGACGTGACCTCCAAGTGCTACGGCGGCGACATCACGCGCAAGCGCAAGCTCCTCGAAAAGCAGAAAGAGGGAAAAAAGCGGATGAAACAGGTAGGCAACGTGGAAATCCCGCAGGAGGCCTTTCTGGCCGTGCTGAGCCGGGAGTGACCATGACCGGCACAGCCAATCCGCCGCCGGTTGACGGCCGCATCATTTTTTATCGTATTGTCAAATATGCGGCCGTGGTCGCCCTCGTTTCGGTTGCGGTGAAATTTTTTCTGCTCGATACTGTTCTTGTCCGCACCGAACAAATGGAACCCACGCTCCAGATTGGCGACCGCGTCGTGGTGTTTAAAACGTTCCACGCATGGCCGCTTTCGGTGCTGTTCGTACCGCTCCGTAAAAGTCCTGTCGTGTTTGCCAACCCGCAGCAGGCCGGGAAACCATCGTGCCTGCGCGTTGCCGCGGTTTCGGGCGACAGCATTGTGGTAAGTTCCGGCAAATGCCTCATTCTCAATAAACATACCGCGGCGTTTTCCTCAAAGGCGCCGAGTGAGGAGCCGCTTCCTCCCGACTACTCCCCGCGCGATTCCATGCCCTTGTACCGCATGCCGCGAAAAGGGACGAGTGTGTCCCTTGATTCGCTTTCGCTGCGCGACTTTTTCTTTGCCGCATCGCTCATACGCCAGGAAAACTCAAAAGAGACGTTCGAGGTGAAACCTGCGGTATTCATCGACGGCCAGCCGAAAGACAGCCTGTATCTCAAGGACTTTTATCTGTACAAAGGGCCGCTCGATTCGGTCCCCGCAAAGTTTGAATACGACTGGTTTTTCTGGGACAGGATGCGCGATTACCTTGTCAAATCATACACGGGAAAATCCGTGATTCTCGGCTTTATTTTGCGGAGAAACGGCGCCAGAATGTACGATTACACTTTTAAAAAATCATGTATATTCCTTGTTGCCGACGACTGGCAGAGGGGTTTTGATTCCCGTTATTTCGGGCCGGTTGTTGCATCATCTGTCAAGGGGCGGGTGATCTGCGTGCTGTGGAGTTTTGGGGATAATAGTTCGGGCGGAAAATATTTCAGGATAAACAGGCTGTTTAAAATTATTAAGTAATTTATAATCTGGCGGGGGAAGAATCCCCCTGGCCCCAAGCCTCCTCGTCGCGCAATGCGCGCCTGCGGGGTCTTGGGGCACACCCCCTCCTGGGTGCAGCCGGGTACCGTCAGCAGCAAGATTCATACTTCCACTGGGCGCACCCGCGGAGAGCAGCCATTAAGAAATTAAGCTTGGTTGACTGATCAGACTTGTTCGCTTGGCGCCGGATAAATTTAATTACTAACTAGAAGCTTGCCGCCGCGTTAGGCAGGACTGGAGGCCGCGCTGAAGCGCGGTGCTGCCCGGACGCTGCCGATCAGCGGCATGGCGCCGTGGCAGCCCGAGGCCAAAGGCCGAGACCGGAAGGAGGGCCGACCTGAGTCTGAGCTTTAGCGAAGACGAGGGGAACGCCCAGATTTAATTTTTTTGACAAGAAATTATTATGAATAAAAAAGGATATTTCGGCTCTTTCGGCGGCCAGTTCGCCCCCGAAACCCTTATGCCCGCCCTGGCCGCCATCGAAAAGGCATATAATACCGCGAAACGGGACAAAGCGTTCGTCAACGAGTTCCACTCGCTTCTCCATGACTACTGCGGCAGGCCCACCGCCCTCTACTTTGCTAAAAGCCTGACAAAAAGGCTGGGCGGCGCAAAAATCTACATTAAACGCGAAGACCTCAACCACACGGGCGCGCACAAGATTACCAATTCGCTGGGGCAGTCTCTTCTCGGGAAATACATGGGCAAATCGCGCGTGATCGCCGAAACAGGCGCGGGCCAGCACGGCGTTGCGACCGCAACCGCGGCCGCTCTGCTGGGGCTGACATGCGACATCTACATGGGCACGGTTGACATGGCGCGACAGCGCCCCAACGTGTTCCGCATGGACCTGCTTGGCGCGAAGGTGGTCCCGGTTGAAAGCGGCAACAGGACGCTCAAGGACGCGGTGAACGAGGCGCTGCGCGACTGGACCCTATCGTGCCCGCACACGCACTACGTGTTCGGCTCGGCGCTGGGCCCTCACCCCTTTCCCGCCATTGTTCGCGACTTTCAGTCCGTCATCGGCAGGGAAACGCGGCGGCAGATTCTTGCCCAGGCCGGCAAACTGCCCGACGAAATCGTGGCATGCGTGGGAGGCGGATCAAACGCCATTGGAATTTTTTCCGCCTTCCTCAAAGATATGCGCGTGAAGCTCACCGGCGTGGAAGCGGGCGGACTCGGGCTTGACACCCCGAAGCACGCCACACGGCTCACGCCGTCGAAACGCTCGCGGCCCGGCGTGCTCCACGGCTCGCTCAGCTACGTGCTCCAGGATGCAAACGGCCAGATCGCCACAACACATTCGGTGTCGGCCGGGCTCGACTACAGCGGCGTGGGGCCGCAGCATTCTTATTTGTATACAAGCGGCCGCGCGCATTACACCTATGCCACCGACAAAGAAGCGGTCGGCGCTTTCAAGATGCTGTGCGAATGTGAAGGCATCATCCCGGCGCTGGAGTCCGCGCATGCGTTTGCCTATGCGATCAAACAGGCGCCGAAAATGGTGAAAAACAAGATCATGATTGTCAATTTGTCGGGGCGAGGGGATAAAGATATTTTTCACGTCGCTGATTATCTTGGTAAGAAAATATAGAAATAAGTTTAAAGTTGAAAGTTGGAAGTTGAAAGCAAAACCATGAACCGATACTCGTCAACCTTCAAATCACTTAAAGCCCGAGACCAAATGGCCTTTATCCCCTTTGCTGTTGCCGGCGATCCGGACCTGCGCACCAGCGAGGCAATTTTCAAGACGTATGTGGACAGCGGGGCGGATGTCCTGGAAATAGGCTATCCGTTTTCCGATCCCATTGCCGACGGGCCGATCAACCAGCGCGCCGCGATACGCTCCATAAATGCCGGCCTTGAGCACGCGTCGTTTTTTGGGCTTATAAAAAATATCCGCTCGTACACCGATTGCCCCATCGGAATATTGATGTATGCAAATTCCGCGCGCCACCTTGGCTACGACGTTTTCTGCAGACGCGCGGCCGATGCCGGCATAGACAGCCTGCTGGTCGCCGACATGCCGCCCGAAGAATCGGCGGAACTTTCCGCCTCAATGAAACGGCACGGTCTGGCAACAGTCCACATTGTTTCGGAACTCACGCCTCCGGACCGCATGCGCTACATCTGCAGGCATGTTACCGGGTTCGTGTACGTTGTTTCGCGGCTGGGCTCCACGGGCGTGCAGAAGAAACTCAACACCACGGTCGACACCACGCTTGCAAATCTCCGCAAGGCAACCGACAAACCCCTGTGCGTCGGGTTCGGCATTTCACTGCCCGAGCATGTGAGGCACATGAAGGCGGCCGGCGCTGACGGCGCGATTGTGGGCAGCGCATTGGTGAAGATTATCGAGGACAATTTGAAGAATAAATCGAGGATGATAAAACTGCTGGCGAAGAGTGTCAGAAGCTTCAAGAAAGCTACTTAATATTTTTTTTCACAGGCATCCCCTCACCTGATCACCATCACCTTCTCCATTCTCTCAAAACTTCCGGCTTTAAACACCATGCAATATGCGCCGCGCGGCCACGACGCCGCGGGAATCGGCAGCGCATACGAACCCGGGCCCTGGCTCTTATTGACATACGAATAAACCAGCCTGCCCCTCAGGTCGTAGCAGGCGGCGCTCACGCGGCATTGCTCGCGCAATGCATATCGCAAAACCGGGAACATTCCTTCACAGGCAAACGTTTGCAGCGCGGCATGGCCGTGCAACACGGCGGTGGAGAGCGCAAACGCCAGGCTGTCGCGGATTATCATGCGGCCGATGTATTTGGGGAAAACCGTATCTGTTGCAACGGTCAAGTCGTTTACCAGCACCACATGCGTGCCGACAGGAATGGTGTTGCTTGCGATAATGCATATCGTATCCGGGTTGAGCCGGATCACCCTGGCGATGTCCATTTGTTGATTAATGAAAGAGTTGCTGAGGGCAGGAGTAAATTTCGCCGACCATTGGCAGCTTGAATCAGGATATTTCGCGCTGAAGATTTTTTGCGAAACACCAAGGGTATCCACGGCCGCACCAGTCGGCATATTCACCGCCGTGAAAAAGTCGCAGAATAAATTGTCAGGGATGGGTCCAGCAAGCCATGAAGCGGGAATTGCAAATTTAAGCGAATCGCTTGACCGTTTGTAGGTTTCCATGACCGTGCCGGATATATCGTTGTATCTGAACGCAACCGATTTAATGACGAACGTAATCGAATCGTCCGCTGCCAGTGTTACGCGCCTTCCGTATAAGCCCACATTCACGAGGTAATCGACCTTGGTGACGGATTTCTTCGTTGCGGGGTCCCACTCGGGGAACATGCGGCATCCAGATATATTCGTTTTCATGAATTTGCTGATTTGTCCAGCGGGAAAATCAATACGGGCCGAAGATGGAGTGACATCTCCGTCATAAGCATTCGTTGAGTCGGCCCTCGATAGCCCGGTAAGATTGTTTACCGAATTAAGGGGAGGGTTCCGGCCCCTGCAAAAATCCGCAAACCACAAGTTGCGATGCTCGATTGACAGCAGCAGTTCAATGCCTGTGTAGTTGGTAACCGTGTAATTGAAAAAGCCCTGGTTAATGTCCATGTAATCCACGGCCACGGTGTCGGTGATGGCGTATTGGGTGGTAAACGAACGCTGGTAACCGGCAAACATGGAATCGAGCACAACTACCTTGGTTGCATAAAGACCGTTAAGGGACATGCCTGCGCTCAGGCTGTTACCCGCCGTGAACGCTCCTGTGGTGGCCGGTGTGAATGATACGGTCACATTGATGACACTGTCAATCACCTGCGCCCGGGCGCTGTACTGGGCGGCGGCGGTTGCGTTGGCCGGAAGATTGTTGATAGTATCGGCGCCAAGCGATCCCAGAGCAATAATAACGCTGGAGAAATTCGCCGCCGAATTGTTGGTCACATTCACGTTAAGGATTTGCATAGTGTCCTTAAGTTCGACGTGGTAAATCCATTTGAGCTTGAGCGGCACGGCGGCCAGCGAAACGGGCGTGCCCGAAGCATAGTTTCCGGCAAGGGGAATGTACACTGTATCGGCAGGCGCGCCCGAAAGAGGGATCGGGCCGAACACGGTGGAGTAATACTGGTCCATTATCGAATCCTGCGCTATCTGATACGAAAATGCCTTTCCGTCCGCCGCGGAAGATGCCAAAGATAAAATCAGTACTGCGATTGCGGCCATCGTTGTGAGCATAAAAAGCTTTGATGATTTCATTCAAGCCTCCGTTGATTTTTTACCGTAACATCATCACCCGACAGTATACCGTTGAAACCGTGTATTTGTCAATATAGGTAAAAGGGGCATACAAGTACCATTACCAGTGGGACTCCGCGGGTGCGCCCAGCGGATAAATGGGACTTGCCGCTCGGTACCCGGCCGCACCCAGGAGGGGGTATGGGTTTAGACGGCCGGTGATAAACAAAAGGGCGCAGCATACTGCGCCCCTGCAAGACACCAACACAATTCACCGGCCGGCTGAACCCTAGGGGGAAACTTCCCCCAAAAAATCATTATTTACTTTTTTCAACTACCTTTAAATTCTTCTCCATCAACCTTCCCATAAATATTCCCGCGTCCTGAACCGCTGTTTCCTGTTTGTCATAGCCGGTCAGAATCATTTCGAAATAAAACCTTCCGCTGCTGAAATACACAACGCAGCCGCCGATGACTCCGTCGTAAAAGGCGTTTTTGTCGCCGGACCCGGGCAGCAGCTTCGGTTCCGAGGCTTTTTTCCGCTTTTCCTTCACCATGTCCCGTGCGCGTGGCTTCGAGCCGAAATCCTCGATGTACAGTTCGGCGGACCTGTTTGACGCACCGGAAAGAAACATTGTGATACCGCAAACAAGGCCCGGCTTTATATATTCGACCGCTCCCCCGTCGATAAGCTCATAGAGCTCTTTGGTGCCGAAGGAGCGGAACCGGTCCTTCTGTTCTGTCCAGCCAGGGACGCTGTCTGCCGCCGACCGGAAGGCGGCCAGTTTCAGGGAGTCCGGTTTGTCCGCGGCAAACAATGCGGACGCCAGCACAACAGCTGCAAAAAAGCACATGACAACGATATTGATTTTTTTCATAGTACCCCGGCGGAAAAGCGGTTTTATAAGGCCGCAGGCTCGACCTTGACAAAATCAAGATTGGCGTAGTCAGAATAACCGAACTCACTCATGACGCGGTCGAGCGTTCCCGGGTGGGTGCACCCCATCATCTGCTCCCGTATGCGTCGCGCCACGACGTAATCCACGGCGGGCGCAAAGGTACCCATGGCCAGCGCGCATGGCCGCTTGTTGGGCACGCCGAACGGACCACCGGTCATGCCCCAGATGGAATCAACGACGCAGAGCTGCTGCCGCACCGGCGCGCCGCCCAGGATTGCTTCCGATTTGTTAAACGCCAGGATATAGTTGAGCCCGCCGCCCAGATGGATGGGCATGGGCTCGAACGTGCCCGCGTGGTTTTTGAGCGTCATAGTGAAGCCGGCAAAGGCCGAGCCTTTGTTGACCGCGATGTTCACCAGGATGTCGATGGTCCCGTTTGCCAAGGCCGCGGTACATTTGAACATTCCCTTATGCGGTTTGGGCACCGGCGCGGCAATGGTCCCGCCCATGGCGTCGTTTCCTTTGCTCGCGATTATCCCGGCGGGAAGACTGCTGCCGATGTAAGGGCCATACTTGCCCTTTGCATCGCCCCCGCCGTCGTAAACAATAATATTGGACGGTTGCACACCCAGCCCTATAAGCGCCCTGCTCACGGCACTAATGACCGCTACGCGCGGATTGTTCTGCACAAAGCTGTTCGGCTTGATTGCCACCTTGACGTCCGCCCATTCCTTTGATTCCGGTTTCCGGAAAATGGTCCCCCATGCTTCATGCGGCGCGGTTTTCTGCGCAAGTGTGCATGCCATCGCGTCCATGTCGGCCAACACTTTTTCCGCAACCACGGGCGCGTTCTGGGACGCAACATCCCACGAGCGCGGGTCGCCTTTTATCATGGCGGGATCGATGCAGCACACCACGCGGAGATTGTCGATGGAAGGATTTATCTGTTTCCCGTTCGTCCAGGCTCCTTTGTATTCCTCCCCGAACGCGGGCATGATTCCGGACGCAAGGATGCCGCCGGCGCCAGCAGCGGCAGAGGAAAGAAAGTTGCGGCGGGAAACAGCTTGGTCATGCATCACGTTGAACCTCCTTAAGGATATATCCGTTTTTTCAGATGTGAGCAAAATACATCCAAAATGCCGAAACATGGTTATAGTCGCTTGCTAACCCCGAAGCGCCGCGACTGCTCCTGCATACAACACTACCATTTCCCGTCAAGGCAAACAATGCACGTTTATATTATTAAATGGAAGGCGCACAGTACCTTACAATATCCTTATCCTTTTGCGTTTTTTTCTTGGTTTTTACCTGAAAATGTCGTTATATTACGCTTAGGCTTGCCTGTGAATAAGTCGGGTAATACAATAATAAACGATTAAACAGGCGATTCTTGCCATTGTGTATTCATGTTGAATACGAAAAGTGCGTTTTAGGAGGGCTTTGTTTCCAATAGATCTTTTTGAAAACTATATATTATTATCATGGTAATTGTAAGGTGATAGCCCGATATACAAATATGTAAAAAAAGGAGGATCAAACATGAGGCGGATTTGCATGTATCTTTCGGCGATGGCTTTGCTCGTGTTTGTCGGCACGGCTTCGGCGCAGTGTCCGGCATTTGTCCACAAGGTGAATAACACGAAGTATATAGATTCCGGCTACGTTCTTCCCGTGAAAGGGACGGTAGTTTCTTGCTTTGTTACCGGTGCAGGTCTTGTAACTGCCCCATTAGGCTCGCTTGCTGCACAGCTTATTCCAAACACTTCCGGTGACGGCACTTGTAATAGCCCCGCGATAACTGAAGATGGACAGTGGGTCCTCTATTATGGGAGCAATAAACTTTGGATAATCCGCATTGACGGTCTGTTTAAAACACAGGTGCCTGTTGTGAGCCTCGGTGGTGGCCCTGGCCCCGGCTATGGTGTTTGTTCGTTCTGGTATAATGCCCCGGGAAGTACTCCTACCAATAAAAAAGTAGAAGTTGCCTATAGAGCTGGCGGTGATGCAGATGTGCATGCAGTTCCCGTAACATTCAGCGCCAATGCGGCGCC
>Ga0182027_10000109_pt1 | contig 127239 bp, 99 predicted proteins | sample 712E1DmetaG_FD_121300 | JGI IMG/M metagenome (GOLD analysis project Ga0182027, IMG submission 121300) | Permafrost microbial communities from Stordalen Mire, Sweden - 712E1D metaG (Illumina Assembly) | ecosystem: Environmental > Terrestrial > Soil > Wetlands > Permafrost | place: Sweden...
CGCACCTGGCCATAACGCTTCCAAAGATCGCGCTTGCCTTTGAAGAGCCGTGCCGGCATCGCTTTCACCGGAACGAAGGGATTGCGGATGGCGCGCACGCCGCAAATGCGCGCGGCCCGCAGCAGCGCCACCAGAATTTCCGGGAAAATATGGGCGTGCTTGTGCGTATCCAGGTGGGTCACGTGGATGCCGGCGGATTGAATTTTCCGTATTTGCGCAGTGATTTCCGCCACCAGTTGATCGCGATCGAAACCTCCCAGCATGGCGCGCGCGGCGAAGGCCGAGAGGCTGGAGTAAAACTTTCCCGGATCTGCCGAACGAATGGCCAGCAGCGTATCTACTGCATCGGGCGGCGACACCGGCGTTCCGTCCACCAGCACAACGTGGCATCCGACGGAGAGACTCGGAACCGAGCGCGAGGCCGCCACTGCGTCCGCGAAAGCGGCGCCGTTGGCCATCAGGGTGGCCGACGACACGACACCGCCGATGTGGGTTTCCACGATGGCGCGATCGACTCCAGCGGTCAGACCAAGATCATCGGCGTTGACAATCAACTTCCGCACCCAGAAAGTGTAGCAGCGAAAGCATAGCCGACGCGCCCAGTGTCCAGTACCGTTTGGATGCCGGGCAGAGTTCGGGCAAAGTTCGCCCCAACCGATGCGGCAAAACGCTTGCCGCGTGCGCGGTTTGACCGGCAAGGGAAGGGTCCAGTATCCTCAGCATAAGTCCTGAAATAATTTTCGCGAGTGGCGTAGATGATACAGGCCGTGATCGCGTCCGCGCGAAGCGGGCGGTTAGCTCAGTTGGTTAGAGCGCCTGCCTTACAAGCAGGAGGTCGCAGGTTCGAGTCCTGCACTGCCCACCAATCCTTGCAAGCCTGCCAAATGGAAGGACGGGGAACGCCAAAATGGCGGGATACACTTTGGTAGCGCCGCAGGGGGTGCTAACCATCTCGATCCGGCTCGATGAGTGCAACCCGCGATTGAGATCGCTGAGTTCTAAACTAACGCTGGTGTGGCGTGGGGCATGGCATCGGCAGCGGTGCTAAGCCGCACCTGTTGGTCTTCCAGAAGGCGAAGTATTTCTTCAAAAATCGCCCCCAGTTTTTCTTGGTCGTGTTCATTGGAGGCGAGTTCGCAGAGTCCCATCCACTGCTCTTGATTTGTCAGATCGGCCAGATTTCCTGTGGTATTAGCAGTTGTACCATCGCTCGTATCCTTCTCATGCTGGGATTAGGACGACCTACGCCGCTGCTGGCTGCCCCGCGACACCAATGTAGCCCTCCATCGCCTGTGTCAACTGCGAATCCACTTCATCCGCGATCGTCATGACATCAGGCAACAGCAGGCTGAAGTCCAGCGCACCCAGATTCTTCTGCAACGTCCCAAAGAGCGTTACTTGGAGTATTCGTGAGTCCTGCACCAGCATGGCAGAGGTGTAGCCTTGCGACCTTCGCAATTTGCCATGGGCAACGGCAGCAGGGGAACTGATGAAACCACCTTCCTGTATGGTGATGTGGGGCGATCTCAGCCGCACAATCAAATCGTCAATCAGCTTGGGAAGATATCCCGTGCGCTCTTGATCGCTAAGAACAACGCGGCTAAGTTCCGTGCTCTTTTTGACCCTCGCCAGCCAGTCTTCGACGATGAGGCCCGTGCAACGCTGCAATATTCCCGCCACTCTTTCCTTTGGCGTCGGGGCAGCAAGTTTGCGAGTGAGCAGCTTATCGTGGACGAGATCAGCGAGATTCTTGGTCTCGAATGGTTTCAAGATGATTTCGTCTGCTTCCAGAAGGATAGCGTCCATAGCACTCTTCACGTCGGGGTAGCCGCTGACCAGCAGCGTAAGTGCCTTCGGTTGGATGTGGCGCATCGCGGTAATTACCGCAAAACCGTCGCTGGGGTTTGGCATGTGGAGATCAGTCATTAAAACATCGAAACTCTCTGTTGTGATCAGTTTCAACGCCTCTGTCACGTTCGCGGCAGCGACAACATCAAAACCCTTCTGTTCAAGAGTCGCAGTCATCATCTCGCGAACGGCGGCGTCGTCATCCACAAGCAGAACCTTGTGGGAAATAGGGGGTTCGGTCAGGCTCATAGCAGCACCACCTCTCGTCACGAACTAATCCCAGTGGGCTCAGGTGTATCTTGGAACATGTTCAAAAGTGAACAGCTATAGATATGGTCAACAGAGTTCAATCCTCCCGACCACTACACTTCACTGTTCTGAGAAGCAACGTCTTCAGACCAACTCAATCCCTTCGGCTTCACAAGTTGCGGCTTCGCCGATTTGGGTGCTCCATTGCCAAAGCTCTCCATTGTTTGGGTTAACTGCGCGTCCACTTCGTCAGCAATGATCATGACATCGGGCAACAACAGGTTGAAATCCAGCGAGCTCAGATTATCGTGCAAGGTTCCGAAGATGGTCACTTGAAGGATTCGTGATTCATGGATCAGCATGCCCGAAGAATAGCCTTGTTTCCGTCGCAGCATGCCATGTTGGACGGCAGCCGGGGACGCGATGGCATCGCTGTCCTTATCGGGCAAGCGGGGTGTGGACAGACGTTTGACTAGGTCGTCAACTAACTTAGGGAGATGTCCAGTGCGCTGCTCATCGGTGAGATGAAGGTGGTTGAGTTCGGGTGTCTTCTTCGTTCGTGCCAACCAATTTGCGATTAGAGAGCTCTTACAGCGCGCGAGTATCGCAGGCACGCTCTCCTTGCTGGTAGGCCGTGATTTTTCATGCAAACGCAGAGCCGTTTGGGCGATTGGTACTGTAAGTGGCGCAGCCATCTTAAACACTCCTGTCTTTGTAATGACTAAACACCACAATAGTCCCTGAAGCACTCCCGAACTGATCAATTATGATCACGTTCGCGGATTTGTAGGAAGGAAGGCTCTCTGCGCTATGGCTGTTGATACGAGGCCGTTACTTTTACCGCCGGGATTGCTCCTGTTCATTAGTTTGAGCAAGCGCGCTCATCGCCGGAAGACAGAGACTTCGTTGATAGCTTCTGATGCCTCCGCGGATTGCTACGGAAGATGAGTGAGATAGCATTGTCCGCCCGTCGGTTGAACGGGTGGCACGGGCGGCGTCTTCCAGGGGACATTCGTGAAATCAAAGAACTCGGTCATATCCATTTGGGCAGCGTCCCGCAGGGTGAGACTGGGAAGGTTAAATCTTGTTTCAACCAGCTTGAGCCATGCCGAGTAATCCGCGAAAGTGTGCGAGACATAGTTCTTTTTCGAAAATGGAGATATCACCAGCAACGGCACCCGATATCCGGAGTAAACAAAGTCGCAATTAGGCCCGGTCTTTAGTACCCCGTTGTTTATTACGCAGATGTCGGGGCCATTCGGAGGCGGCCCCTGCAACAGATCCATAGGCTTTATTCCGTCGGGGCTCACTTCCGGCTGGGGTGGAACGTGATCGTAGAATCCGCCCATCTCGTCAAAGGTTAGTATGAACACCGAGTCGTGCCAGGAAGTGCTTTGCATCAGCCCATTGATTAAGGTAGACACGTATTGCGATCCCACCTGCACGCTTCCCCCCGGAGCGCCGTCGTCCAGGCCAGGATGTTCATCGAGTCCGGTGTTAAGTCCCGCATCGATCCACGATACGGCAGGCAACGTCCCGTTTTTCGAGTCGGACAGGAACTGCGAAACCGGCACGAAGTTCTGTGGGTGCTTAGCGGCGATCGCGAATTCGTTGACGTAGCCGTCGTTAAGTGGAGGCACAGCGTAAGTAAGATCGGTGACGTAGACTCTCCAGGTAACTCCAGCACTCTGGAGCAAATCGAAAATGGTGGGACTTGTCAGCCCGCTCGCGCCATACGCATGCCCCATCGACGTGCCGGCCAGCGCATACATGTGGTTCGGTGGGCTATTCGCCATGGCCGGCGAAAACCACCGGTCTGAAGTGCCGAAACTGGAAGCCATGAAGTAATAAAACGGCAGGTCTTCGCCATCGTAGTATGCCATCGCGCGAATACCGTTGGTGTCGCTGAATGGCGGCTGCTGGTTCCGCGCATCGTGGCCCGCCGTAAACACGAACCCGTTCAGCGCGGCCGTGGCGGAAACTGGATTGGTCAGGTTCCAATCCACATGATCTTCATTCCACGACGGACTCGGGTTCTCGATGCACATTGAAGTCATGTGAAAAGGAGCGATCGGTGGGCTGTTGCTGGTTACGGTGCAGTCATTGCCAGGGAAAGGAAAGGCCGGGTCGCAGCCGGGGATTGTGGGGGCGGGACCTCGCAGGGGCGCATCACCCGTCGGGGGATTGAATTGCGCGAGTCCATCGAACGACTGGTCTGGAATGCCGTTGTTAGCCCAATACTGGCGCATCGCACCAAAATAGTGGTCGAAGCTCCGGTTCTCCTGGATCAGAATGATGATGTGATTGAGAGCGGTGATGTTTTGGGAAGAGTCAAATGTCGCCACCACTTGCTGGCTCTTGTTTATCGTCAGCTCGCAAGTGGGGCTGTTACCGCTGCAGCCGCCCCCTGCCCAACCCCCGAAAGATGAGTTCGTGCCGGCAGTCTCCGTGAGAGTTACCTGTGATCCGGAGGTGAAGCTAGCGCTGCATGTCGGTCCGCAATTGATGCCCGCCGGGTTACTGCTGATCGTCCCCCCGCCAGCACCGGCGGCCTGGATGCTGAGTTGAAAGGAACTAGGCGGAGGAGTGGAACTGCTGCTTCCCCCACAACCGGCAAGGACAAGGGCTATCGAACTCAAACAGCAAACGAGGGCACAGTAGAGGGCACAGTATCTGAACCTGGACATAGGTGGCACATGCTTCCTTGTTGTAATAGGGCAAGGTTTCGATGGCGGCAGTGGAGTCTAGGTTGCTTGCTCAGTGTGGATTTTCGGGGACAAGCCATTTTCCAGGGGTGGCTCTCGATTCATCAACATGCCAGGGTTTGGACATCGGAGGGCGGCGAGACGAGCGCACCTGGATTCACACGCTCATGGAGCGGAGCGCGGCAACCTGCATGCAGCGGATGTACAAAGCGCGGATGCAGACGAGCATTGAATCCACGATCGCGCCCTGAGGTCTTCCGTTTTTCGAACCGATCGGCGCGCTGGTGTTACGGCAATTCTCTGCCGGGTTTCGACTCAAGCCGGATACGGCGGTTCTTGCTGTCGAGCGTCACCACGAACCGTTGCAGAATTTCACACCCAATGTTGCCGAAAGCCATTTCGTCGATAAACCTGATTTGCGGGTGATTGATCGTGAACTGACCGAGTTTGGCCACGCCGTTCAAGGTCGCCACGGTAATATTCGAGTCACCGTCCCCGGTGTTTGTTTTATTTCTGGGGATCGCCACGGGTTCGCTCGTAAGCCGCAACAGGTCGTCGTACCTCTCGGGAAGGTCGATACCAGAAGCCAACCCCAAATTCAGGGCAACCACCAGTTTCACGTTGTTCAAGGCCAGTGGCGTGGACGGCAGGGTGCCCTCTGCATTCCATTCAAATATGGTCCGGCCATCCACGGCAGGAAGCTCCCCACGCCGTAGTTCGATTCGCTTCGCAGGATAATCGAGAGTGACGAGCAGACCGGGGAACGAAGCGGCGTTCAGGACACCCTGAGGCAGATGATCTCCTATCCACACGGTGGACACGTCCGCCGACACCACGAAAAGACCAGAGATCTCGGCCTCTCCTAACTCGAGTTTGTCGATTCGAGTCACGGTTGCTCGGGTGGGCGCAGCCTCTCCGGGCCGCCCGGCAATCGCCTGGCCCATGTCCGGGAGCCCGAGTTCGTGTGCTAGTTCCGTGCTGACCATGGTCCCGGTGACGCCTGTTTCGAGCGCAAACTGGAAAGGTCCCTTGCCATTGACCCGCACACTCACGACGGGCCGGCCGGCGAACAGCTCCATGGGGACGACGGTCTTCGGCACGCGAAGTTCGATCTGCGGAGGTGGCGGAGGGGCATGGCGAACGACCTCTTGAGCACTGCCCGCCGAGGCTTGCAGGAGAATCAATGCCAAAACGCCGCCGACGCATGCGGGAAGTCCCTTCATTGGTTGCCTCGCGATATCTTTAGGTGCTCGACGAGTTGCTCCACCACGCCGATCGTCTCCGCGTGGCGAATCCATGATGGGTGCCGAGACACAAGCATGAGCGCGCCATTTGGCGTCCAAAACTGCCGGCACAACATCCGAGAAGTCTCTGCTTCGTTCTGCACACTCAGTGGACAGCCTCGCCCGAATAGTACCCACTCCGAGTGCGTACCGTTAGTTTGCGATGGCCCGGCGCCTGCGCTCTTACCTCAATCACTCGGTAGGCGCCATTTTGACTGTGGTTGGTTGGCTTGTACCCGATTGTGTACTGACTGCGAATGTCACGGGCAACAGTCCGAGTGATGTCATCAACTTCGTCGAGGCCTTTTGGGAAAAAAGCGACTCCGCCCGTGCTGTCGGCCAGACTCCGCAGGGCTCCGCTGTCCGACGGCTGAAGTCGGTCTCCGAGCAACCCGATTGCATAGAGCGTCGGTCCGTTTTTCTGCTGCAAGCGGCGCATCGCCTCCTGTAATGTTTCCCGACTGGCATTGTCCCGGCCATCGGTGATCACCAGCAGTACCTTCCGGTCCAAGCGGGTATTGTTCTTCAAATGGACTGCGGAAGCGACGATGGCGTCATAGAGCGCGGTACTACCCTGCGTGGAAGCCTTCTGCAAAGCTTGTTGGAGCAGGTCGATATCAGACGTGAAGTCCTGGTCGAGATAGGAATCCTGGCCGAAATTGACCACGAAAGTTTCATCTTTGGGATTGCTGGCTCGAATCAGATTGAACACCGCCTGATTCACCTTGTCTCGTTTTTCACGCATGGAGCCGGAGTTGTCGATTACGATGCCCATCGCCACCGGAACATCGTCCCGGTGAAAGGAGGTAGTCGCCTGCGGCACTCCGTCCTCGAATGCCGTGAACGCCGGTCGGTCGAGACTAGTGACGAGGCGTCGCTGCTCATCTACGACCGTAGCGTGCAAGATCACTTCCCGCACTTCCGTCTTGAACACGAAGACAGTGCCCTGATCGTCCGCGGGCTGCTGACTGTCCGGTTCCGCTGGCATCGTTGTGCCATCGCTAGGAGGCGCAGGCGCAGCATTGGGTACTGGGAGCGTTTGCTGGACGCCGGTTGCGCTTGGAGGAGTTGGACCCGAAGGGGAGGTTTGACCCTCTACTCCAACGGTTGCCAGAGCGAGCAAGAAGCACACGCCGCCAAGCATCATGCTGACGCGCCACCGCTGGAACGCAGTTGCGGACATGGGGAGTTGCTCTCCGCCGCTGTTATCGTTCGTATTAAAGCTGGCCTTAAGGCTCATAGGTGCTGACTCGTGGTGCTAACTCGTGCTACTAACTCATTGTTGCCAATCTTAATCAACCGCATGATGCCCCCATCGATCATGGCCCCATGTTATCCGCAGTGCATGTTGCTTGAGCTTGTGACGGCGGATAGGGCTGGGGCACACCGGTCGGCGGAGTTAGCCAGGGAACGTCGATGAAGTCGAAGAAGTCCAGCAGATTGGGCTGGGCGGCATCTCTCAACGTGAGAGCCGCACTGCTTCCTATAAACCTGGCTTCCACGAGCTTGATCACGGCCGTGTGGTCCATGGGAGTGTGCGAAACATAGTGCTTGCGAGTGAAGGGGGAGAGAACAATGTTTGGCAGGCGGAAACCGAGTTGAGCGGCAAATCCTTGCTCTGCCGCCGCATCGGTGGGATGTGTGCCCGGATCTCGATTTGCCACCGGAGGAGTAGTTCGCAGATCGCAGTGCAACGTCGGAGTGTCTGTGTCATTCGCGGGGATACACGGATTGTAGGAATCCGGATTCACGGCAATGCTTGAAATGTCGGTAGGATAGTCAACCAAGAACTGGGAATCGGTCTTGTCGTTGGTGTGCCCTGGAACCGGCGGCACGTGATCGTAGGGACCGCCGCCTTCGTCATAGCTCAAGAAGAAGATCGAATCCTTCCACGACGGGCTTGCCATGAACGCATTAAACAGGCTGGCGACCTGAGCTTGCCCTAACAGAATCGACTGCCCCGATCCCGGGTGTTCGTCGTTGTTGCTATAGCCAGCTTCGATCCAGGTGAAGGCGGGGAGAGCGCTATTCGCCAGGTCGGTAATGAACTGTCCTACAGGAGCGATGTGAGTAACGTCTATGCAAAAGGCGTTGTTTGGATCTCCAACCGCGGGTCCCGAATCTTCAGTGGGCGCTACGCAGGTGGGACGTTGCTCGTCCTTCATATATAGGTAATTGACCGAGTAGGTGAAATAAGAAAACGTAGTTGCAGGATACTTATTAACGGGCTGTCCGTTCCCGCAATCCCCGTCGTTGCTGGCCGAACATTGGTCTTCGGTCGTTGAGTAGTAAAGCCTCCACGACACTTTATTTGTGTCCAGCTCCTGGAATATGTTTGGAATCGCTAGTTGCACCCCAAGGTTATCTTCGTTCGATCCGGGATCATGTACCAGACCCTGCGTGGTCCCGCCCGTCATGGTTGCAACGCGGTTGGGAATGCTCTCGGCGGCGACGGGAGAAAACCAGCGATCCGAAAGGGCGAATTGCGACGCCATATAGTAGTAGTAATTCAGATACCCCTCATCGTAATAGCCCATGGCACGCTGCCCGACTAAGTCGGTGAATTGTCCGCCTGAGCATTTATTGGCAGGGATCGCACAGTAGTTCGCATAGCCTTCGGCGGTGTGGACAAAACCGTCCATGTTGATCGGCCGTGTGATATCGAAGTTGTAGCGATTTACGTCACCATAGCTGTTCAACCAGGCGGAAGATTCATCGTCGATGCAGGTGCTTTTGAGTTTAAACAAATTAAAACTCTGGCCTTCGTCGTCAAGGTTGAAGATTGTGCTCAGCTTGTCGTCAATGCCGTCCACGTTGTAGGTAACGCCGTCGTCCCCTACGTTGAAGCCATTCGCGTTGCGATAAGGGTTCAGCATTCCGAAATAATGGTCAAAGGTGCGATTCTCCTGCATCATGAAGATGATGTGATTGACGGAAGCGTTGAGGCTTCCTGGAGCCACCGTGACCGTCGCAGTTGCGGTCGCAATTTTATTGTTGGTTCCGGTTGCGGTTGCGGTGTAAATAGTTGTGACCGTTGGACTCACGCTTTGAGTTCCGCCACTCGCCGGCAGGGGGTAGCTGTTCGAATCCACGTTGTCTGTAATCACTACCTGGGTCGAATTTGTGGCTACCACGGTGAGTGTGCTCGACTGTCCGGCAACAATGGAGGCGGGATCCGCGCTTATCGTCGCCGTGGTCACTCCCCGAGCGGTCACGGTGACCGTCGCTTGTGCGGTGGCCGTTTCGGTTCCGGACCCACTCGCGGTAATGATGTAGGTCGTGGTTTGAGTGGGGGTTACGCTTGTGCTCCCTGCCAACGCGACTGCCCCCACACCGTTGTTGATCGTGGCCGACGCAGCGTTGGCGGAGGTCCATGTCAAGGTTGCAGTCGCACCGACCGTAATCGTCGTGGGCGAAGCGGCGAACGTGACAGTCGGCGCAGGCGGCGTACCAGTCAGGCCCACGCACCCGGTTAACAAACCGGTCGTCAAGCTCAAAGCAAGGGATAGCAGCAGATGAGAGGTGCGCCGCCGAGGCCTTTTCATGTCTGCATTCAGGTGCTGAAAAGCAGCCTGCGAGTTGCTTGTGCGGAAGCCTATCTTTCGCGGAAAAGCAGCATGACGCGCACTTTATTCGTCGTTCCTTACGTCGAAAAAGCCGGAATGCCATCCCTGGAGTAGCCCAGTACAACGTGTGGGGCAAGCTGCGACCGAGGCCTCCGACCGCTACTGGCCAATCTTTGCATGTACTTCCGAGTAGTTCGACCCCTGTTTACCCTTGCGATTCCTCGAAACACACCTACAATCATGACAATTAGTCTTTGGAGTCCGCTCTCAATTTACGGGCCAAGGAGGCCCATTCAGGTGAAAAGGTGGATGCTTTTCGTAGCGCTGGCAACATCAGTCCCCGCGGTCGCAGGAGTTTCTGTCACTGCTCCAGTCAACAATAGCAATGTTGCCACCACCGTTCAGTACGCAGCCACCGCGACTACGAGCTGCGCCCATGGGGTTTCCGCCATGGGTATCTATACGGCTCCTGGAGTACTGGCATACACCGTCGGCGGTGCAGAGCTCAAAACGGAGTTGACGCTCAACCCGGGGACGTACAATACCGTGGTCCAGGAATGGGATAATTGCGGAGGAGCTTCTAAAACTCCTATCAAGATCACGGTCGGTGGTCCCGTGAAGGTGACCGCTCCCGCGAATGGCAGCTCGGTGGGCTCCCCCGTCCAGTTTGTTGCTTCTGCCACAACCGGTTGTCCGGCTGGAGTGGCGGCGATGGGCATCTATACGGCTCCTGGGGTGCTGGCCTACAAGGTCAATGGATCCGCTCTGAATGCTCCTTTGACACTCAGCGGGGGAAGCTATCAAACCGTGGTTGAGGAATGGGACAACTGCGGGGGCGCCGCTACCACGCCGATCACGATTACCGTGGGCTCGGGCGGCCACTCGGGTCAATTCGCGCGCCTTGATCAGCAGCATGGGTGGACGGGATACGCACTGCTTCCGCCAACCTACAACATCTGCACTTCGTGCGTGCCGACCGGACCCCAGCTTACCTGGGCGATGACCCAGGGCGTCACGTCACCCGCTATGAGTGGCGGGGATTCGGCCCGCATGGATATTGGGGGGCAGACGGACTATTCCGACGGGCTGTGGAACAATCACCTGATCGGTGATTTTTCGTCGCAAGGTCTCCCCGATCCAAGCCACTCCCTTGTTCCCAATATCCACAATTTTACCTACGACGTCTATTTCTACGCGACGGACATAAGCGCCTCCCAGGCGCTGGAGTTCGACATCAATCAATTCGTCAATGGCCAGTCGTTCATCTGGGGGCATGAATGCCGGATTGCCGGCGGAAATGAGTGGGACATCTGGGACAATCCAGGTCAGAAATGGCATCCGACCGGGATTGCCTGTAATCCCGTGAACAACTCGTGGAACCATCTGGTCATTAAGGCGCAAAGAACCTCCGACAATCGCCTTCTGTTCCAATCGATTTCATTGAACGGTCAGACTGCGACGCTGAACTACTACGAGAATCCCACTCCGACCACTTGGTACGGCATCACAGTTAATTACCAACAGGATGGCAACTACGAGCAGAAGCCCTATTCGATTTGGCTGGACAATCTGACGTTCACATATTCATAGGCTTGCTCTGGCGGTTCGCGCCGCCGACGGCCGTCTCGCCGGCGGCCGTCTCCAGCCTGGTTGATGCGGATGCTCGTTCGTTCCCCCAAAACGCCTAACGGGCGCCAGACTCTCTGACAACTACCTTCCGGTCCTCAATGCCAATCTTCCGGTGTCGGCGCTGTCGCCACCGCCGACATTCGCTCCAGAGTTCTGATCGATCCCAACGAATTCGTGAACTTTCGTTATCTAGCGTACGGACATCCGTTGAGTCATATTGTTTGCAGCTCAGACCAACTCATCAACTACTGTCTGCGACGCTTTTGGACATGCTTGTCATACCACTTTCGTCGGTCCTCATTGGGTGGTCAACTTCGTAGGGCTGCAGCCAAGCTCAGGCGGAAGATCAGACATCGCAGATTCGGCGCGGGCAGCCAGTCGGCAAGATTTCATCACATTTTCGATTAGCTGGAAGAGGCTGCATACACCGGTGGATACTACTTTCCACGTCTTGTCGCGCTCGGGGCTAAACCGTACTTTCGTGCAAGCGGGTCAATTGTCTCAACCATAGGCTGGCCGTTCTTAGGGCAGCAGGCGAGGTAGTTAGATAATGAAAATATCGAGATATGTTCTTGTCCTTGGGCTGTTAGCCGTAACGGCGTGTTTGCCGCTGGCGCCCGGTGCATTCGGCCAGATTCAGTCCACGATCAGCTGCCCAGCAGGGCACGGCTACTGGGATGTATTGAGCGTAATGATGATGGACCCGGGACTAGCCTCCAGCTACCACATGGAGGGCATCACCAAAGGCCTGCCATCGTCGTACATCTATACCGTGTGGGATCAAAGTCAGGCCAAGCTCTATTACGTGAAGAACCCACAAGGCAATCCCTGGGACATCAATATCTATGACTCAAGTTACATCTACCAATGGGTCACGGAACTGGGCTCCTGGAAGGGTGTCAACCACTGGAACGACCCAACCAGTTGCAAGAAATTCAACAATGGCAGCCAGAAGGGCGGGGCCGACTTTTCCATGCGCTGGGCCGCTCGGTGTGCGTCTCCGGGGGGGGAAAACAGTTCGTTCTGGAATTCTGCGCCTCCTGCACAAGCGAACAATACGAACTACTACACCTACGTGGACCAGGCACTGCAGAGTCCGTCCCAGAATCTCGACTATTCTTTGCTGGAATTGAAACCAACACGCACCATGGTCATCACCGACCACCGCGCGTATCCACCACGACGCTTTCCCATTACAACATTACCCCTGCAATATACGTACAGCTGTGGTGTTTCCGGGGACGTCAACTCGTGTAAGTTTCGTGAAGTCTTTGAATATGGTTTGGATACGGACGTCAATCCAGTGGACAACATCAAGCACAGCTATGGATGGATACGCTGGCGCTACTACACCAACGCCACAGGGGGAAACCCAAAGATTGCCGCGAGATGGATACTGGCGAATATATCGACCTCCAACCAGTTGATGCCAGGACAGGTCAGCCTCGTCTTCCAGTGTTTCTAGACCGCCCTGGACTATAAGACGAACGTAAGGTAAGAACACTTCTCCCGGGCCGGATGGCGCGATCGTTCCTTGGCACCGGACCCGCGGGAAGTGGACCTCGGCCCTGCAACTCCCACATGGGGCGCCTTCTTCCTTCTTCGCCCTTGATCTCATCTGGAGATCAGATCAACCTCTCGACTCTTTCCCATTTCGGGCAACCTTAAGTGGGTCCCCTTCATCCATAAGGCTGCAACTTCGTGCTATTAGCTGAAATGAGAGTGAAGGCCGTCGACGCATTGCGCACGCGCAGGACCCTGACAGCCGGCTAAGACCGGTCAGCGGTCTCGGCTCACCGCCTTGATGAGTTTCCCTTTCACCATGAGGAAAGTTCTATGAATGCGTTTCGCATCTTGGTGGCCGACGACCATCCGATATTCCGTTTCGGCCTGTGCTCGCTGCTTCGGTCTCACCCCAGCTGGGAGGTCTGCGGAGAGGCAGCTGACGGACGCGAGGCGGTGGAGAAGTGCCGGCAGTTGAAACCCGATCTTCTTATTCTGGACATTTGCATGCCAAGGCTAAATGGCATGGACGCGGCACGGCAGATCCTGAAAGACAATCCCGCCCAGGCCATACTGGTCCTTACCGCCGTGGACTCCGAGCAGGTGGTCCAGGACTGTTTGGAAGCGGGTGTTCGCGGGTGGGTTCTTAAGTCCGACGGAACCGATGACATGATGACGGCGGTGGAGGCCTTGCAGAGACACAAGAGCATCTTCAGCGCGCGAATATCCGATCTGCTTACGGAGGTTTACAAGCGGCATCGCGGGGATCCCTCCGCCGCCAAAGTAGCCAGGTTGTCGCCTCGGGAGCGCGAAGTTGTGCAGCTCTTGGGTGAGGGGAAGACTTCCAAGGAAGTCGCCACGATGCTAGGCGTGACATTGAAAACACTAAAAACGCATCGCGGCAATGTCATGCTCAAGCTCAAGCTTCATTCCATCGCCGAGTTAGTGCTGTATGCGGTGAGGAACGAAATCATCCACGTGCAACTTCCAGCCGCACTGCGCTTGCCCAACCCGACGGGCGCGGCCTCGCAGCGAATTAACTGAAAGTTTCGCCTACCTCGATTTGCCGCTCCTAGCCGTCACCGAAAGCCGCCAGATCCGCCGGCGTTTTGCGCGTAGTGAACCCCCTTACCATATCCCTTTGTCGTTTCCCGTGACCTTGTATACAACAAAGGCTGCTGCCGCCAACCCGGGCAGCAAGGACAGACGGCTCACAGTGCGTAAGTTCTTTTGCGTGCCAGCGTAGAGCACCTGGCGCAAGAAAAGGCCGACCGCTTGAGGCACAATCGAGATGCGCAGGAAATCCCCCCGCAACTGCAGGGCGTCTCCTTTTGTGGCCGAAGAAGCCACGTCGGCGGGTAGCTCCAGCTTGGCCCCATAAGCACGAGCGTACTCCGCAACCGCCATAAGCAAAGTCGCAACCCCCGGCCAGATACCGCTGGACTCTGCCGCCGCTCGCAGAATGGTGTAGTCCAACTGCTGTGCTTGTACCAGCTTTGTCGTATCCACGATATCGCACAGCCGGCAATAGAAATGGCGGTACATACGTTGCAGGGTTGTGATGAGCACACGTTCCTCAGGAGCGGGTACGCGGAAGGCATAGCCTCCAACTGTCCGGCGAACGGCGCGGATCTCGACGCGGCGTGCCAGATTCAGGTGCTCCCCGGTCTGTCCCAGGCATCCGACATGTACCTCGACTGCCTCCGACAGGCCCGGCAGTTTGAAGTTCCACTTGTTCGCCAGGCGATCACCCCAACTGCGAGGCAGGACTTCGGCGGCAAGATTCTTTCGCAGGATGCTGACGACCTGGTCTAGACGACCTCCAGTGTACAGGTCAAGGTCCGAACCAATATCCGGCCAGTGATCGAGCGACTTGATCACAATGGCCGAGCATCCCGCGCTTTCCAGTTCTTCGCAGACCATGTGCAGCACGCTAAGCGCTCGACTGATCCGCTCCTGCTCCTTCGCCAGCGCCGTCGCACATTGGCTCGACACGCGCGGGCTCATGGCGCCCAAGGTGGAACTCTGCAGCGCTTCGATCGCGCGAACCAGTACATGGTGCAAATCGGCAAACGCGAGAAATCGAGAGAACTCGTCATGGTCCCAATTCGAGAGCATTCGCAGCTCATGACCCAAAGCAAGCGCATTCGATCCGGCGGCGAAAGGCTCACCCAGCAAGAGCTGCGAGAGCAGATGAAGATCTCGAGCAGGGATCGATCTCCCAGTTTGCATGACGTCGTCCATTGCCAAAGAACTCATATCAAAATCCATCTCGGTGCGACGCGTTCGTTGCTGGGCTTGCGCACTTGCGGCCGACTCCCGATTCGATGGCGGTGCCTTCCTCATAATCATTCCACGTGGCGACCATGAGAAAAGGCATGGGTTTGACCTGGTTATAGAAATGAAAGAGGTGCAGAGTATCCTCGAACGTCTTCCCGCAACGTTCATCGATGTGGCGATCCAAGCCCCAGGACGCCTTGGTATCGTCGAACCCAGGCCATGCCGTGCCCACAGCGATCTTGTCGGGCCGGCTTTGCATCTTCTTGTAGAAAGCTTCGAGATACTCTTTACCCCAGTCGCTTCCATCTCGTGCCCATCCCTTGGAGGGATGAACCCAGGCGTAGTTGCCGTCGAAGGCGCTGGCATACTGGGGCGGAGGGTCGTCCTTATAAATTAGCAACGGGGAAACAGGCCAAGTGTTGACTTGCGCCCGCACACGGTTCCAATCGGTGTGGCCGCGTTTGGGAAAGATAAAAATTACCGGCCGACCGTTGTACTCAAGGTAGGCATCTCGGCCGGGGGCCCCTGGCCGAAGGTAGGCGTCGTATGCTTTTGCCATTGCCGCCAGCGATTCCTCGGTGGCTTGGCCATTATCTTCCTCGGTTTCATCGTACATAAGAGCCACTTTGAAGCGGCTCTGGCTGGCGACCTGCTGCATCAGCGCGTAACTGCGATCGAGAAAAGGCCGCCGCTCCCCATACCAGTCAACTGCGAAGGCCTGAACTCCAAGATCCTTGGCTTTGTCGATTTGCCGCCGCAGGACTGCGGGATCGTCGGTGCGGTATCCCACCTTGATGTGCTCCGGGTCGCCGAACCATGGCACGTAAACCGCCACCACTTTGGCGCCTTGCACAGGACTTTCCACTGCCTGACTCAGCCCGCGGTAAGCGCCCGCGCGGTGACATCCGGAAGCGAGCAGCAAGGCCGCCGCGATGCCGAGGACTGAGGGCAGCTTTGACTTCGACATCATTATTGTTATTGGTCTCATTAAGATCATGAGTTCCATCAAGAAGCGGGCACACTTTGCAGCAGACGAACCATCCAGCGATCCGCAGTCGGGGTCATCAGCACCAGGAACCTCGCGCTCACTTTCTCGCCATGAAGAAGCCTGGAGCCGTCGAATATCTGCACTTCATACTCGGTGCTGTCCTGCAGTTGGATGACGCCGCCATCGGGGGAATAGAAGACGGCTTCCAAGGTGTGTCCATGGTCGATGTAATGGCGGTGAATACCGCTGGCGCCCTGCTCCGCAACGGTCTCGGTGAATTCCTTCTTGGCAACGCCAGTAAAATAGCCATTCAACAGATCGGCACGGTTCTGCTCCAAACCCGCGGCTAGCGTTTGCCAAGCTGCGGCGTAGTCATGCACGACTTTCTGCCGAGTCAAGTCTTCCATGTCTCGTGGCCCCCGCGACACGGTGAAGTCCACCTTGGGTAGCGACGATGAAGCCGGAGCGGAACTAGAAGTGACCACGGCCGTTTTGGGTGCCCACAGCCCAAAGCAGAGAAGGAAAGCCGCGCTGGCGAAGAGCTTCAACGTGAGCCTCCCATATAAATTTCGTTTCCGGCCACGACACCGGAGGCCACGGAAATGGTCGCGGGCCCGGCGAAGCCCATATCCGTTCGAGCCACACCTTTCTTGATGGGTGCGTCCACCGTGCTTCGTCCGAGTTTGTCCAACTTCGTAAACGTGACGATCGTGCCGTCGGGGACTGAGTTCCCTCGACAATCGCGAACCGGCTCGGTTTGCAGCACGACACGGTCGCCTTTATGCTCCGCGGACGCGTGCAGCTTGCAGGGTTCCGCGGCAACCTGCTGCACCACCCTGCGTTCGGATAGTTGTCCCAAGGCAGCGTCAATCACTACGGCTCCGTCTTTAGCGCCGGAATTCAGACGGGTCCACGCGACACCGTTACGGGTCATTCGGGGCGGGGAAGAAACCACGGTCTCTTTGGGGATCGCGCCGGCGATTGCGCGGAACGTGACGCTCTCGGGCTGCAACGCGAGATTGTGAAAGCGGTCCATGACCACGGTCACTGCGCTGATGGCATCGACCCTACCCACCGGCACGCGAGAGGGGTGTACGAGAAATACAAGTTCCGCTCCGCGGTTCGGAGTTACATAAAAGTTTGTGGTGGCGCATTCCTGTCCGTTGCAAGCCATGACCTGGTAATTTCCAGCCGTGGCGACCGCGTCGGGACTGATCTGGATGGTATCTCCTGCCTGAAACTGGCGCTTTGCCACGTGCCCCGGCCCGATCAGATAGAACATTGCAGAACCGGTGCCGCTGCTGGATACAGCGACCGCTTCTCCGGCGCTGACGATAGCGGGCAGGTGCAGAGCGGGCGGCGTTTCTGCCTGGGACATGGCCACGAACGCTGAGCACAGAAGGAATATGGAGAGGAATGTGCAGAAGAGGCTACGCATCTCAGGATGCACCCCGCGTGTACTGATTGGCCATTACACGAAAACGCTGGACCCGCGCGGCCACATCGGCAGGGAGATCGACCGCAAAAGGCTGCGGAGTCGTCGGCAGCAGCGCCCGATCCACGTATTCGTCCGAGACCCAGATGACTTTGCCATTGTTGTCATAGCAAGTCGCCAGCACGTGAGCGATGTTGACAGTCTGTCCGCTCTGGTTCACAAGTTCGCCTGCCAGAACCTTATTTCCGACGGTATTTGTTTCCAAACGCTGGTTCATCACACCGATCACGGGATCGGCCGAGGCCGGAACGGCGGCGACATTCGCATCCATGCGAACCTGCTTCAACTGATTGAGCTGTAGCTTCGGGAAATCGATTAGGTAAGGCGTGACTTGGCTGGGCAGCAGAATGTGGGAGACCTTGTCGAAGCTGCCCTCGTGACGGAATTCCACTCCGTTGGCATCCACCAGCGCAGCGTTGACGTTGAGGTAGGCGGGAATGGTGTCTTCATTTACGACTTCCCCCATCACGATCACGGAATCGTTCCGCTCGATCGCATTCATGGAGATAATGCGAACTTTCGGGGGATCGATGCTGGCCGTGCCCCATTCACCTTCCGGTCCGCGATTTACAACATCCCACCGCAGGTAGTTCACGGCCATCACTTGCGCTGGGAGTTTTGGAACCTGGGAGACTGGCCAGAACACCTTCCAGTCGTTTTCCTTTCCCCTGCGAACCACTTTCAGGTCGCGAGTGTCGGAGAGCGACCCGACGGCAGTGGACCAGTTCAGTTTCACGCGGACCAATGCGTCGTCAGCGTCCTGGTGGAGCACGCTGACTTCAGAATCCTCGAGAGTGGAATAGGTGCGCAAACTGCCATCGCCGCCCGCCAGGTCGTAGACGAAAGCGGAGCTGTCTACTTGATTAGCATTCGCCAATTGCGCTTGGGCTTTGGGCCAATTCTTCTCGCGCACCGAGCGCAGCAGGTTCTGGACGGCCTGCTCCGGAGTGTTCTGAGCGCGCAAACTGACTCCCGCTGCTTTGGCAGACTGCAGCCAACCTATCGCTACCAGCAGAAGAATCCCGAAAAGAAGGGTCAGTGCCAACCCGTATTTCATGAATTCCCCTCCCGAACATACAGGGCGTCATTTGTCCGAACAGGGACCATCAGGACCTGCGGCAATCGTCGGCGGTCCGGCAGCAGAATGAGGAATAGAACGGACAGGAAGGCGGTGCCAATTGGCAGAATGCCCCACAACAGGCCCTCCCAAGGCGCGGGGACGGCATCCGATTCGATCTTTCGTGCCGGAGCTACATCCTCCTTGGACCAAACCGTAATTGTCCCACCATCGTAAGTTTCAATCTGACGCCAGCCGGCAAACACTAACAGCGGCTCATAATACTGATCGTGAACGAAGATGTATTTTAAGCCATAGCGGTTGGCATGTTTCAGCATGGCGCGGAGCGAATCCATACCAGCGGTCCCGAAAAACTTGGCGCTGGTTAACTGGGCCGCGCCGTAGTCCGTCATTTCCGGCAGCAGCCGCGCGGAGTTGTACTCGCCATCGACGCTGGGCGCCTCGGTATACGTCGAGATCTTGGGAAGGGCATTGCCGAAACCGAGCGTTAAATAACGATAACGGTCATGTCCGTCGCGGTTCAGAAAGGAAACAACCGAATCCACATTCAGACCGCCCGTTGCATGGAAGGGGCTCATATCAAGCCAAGCCATGGCAAGCGCGAATGTCCCTACGGCGGCGAGGGATAGACCAGTCGCCGCCGCGCGTGGGTACCGGCGTAACAGATCCACCGCCAACAGGCCCACGATGGGCAGAGCGAGGAGCGATGCCCAAAGCGTGAAGCGCTCGAACGTCAGAATGTCAAAAGCGCGTCCCAGCAGCCATTTGGGCAGGGGCGTGGTTCCGCCCAGCCCGAAGATAAATGCAAACCAGAAACTGATCAGCAAGGGTCTCAGCCGTGGTACCGAAGCGCCCCGGAACAATATGAAGGGGAGCGCCAGAATCATGGCGCCGTAAGGTACAACGAAATAGTTGAAACCGTAGAGGGGATTGAAAAGAAAATTAGACCGGCTGGCATGGGGAATCGGAATTTGCTTGATCGGGTGCTGCAAAATTGAGATCCAGTAGGGCAACAGAACTACCGCCACCCCAACAATCATCAGGGCCGCGAAAGACGCTCCCCGCAGCAGCACCTTCGTCCCCGAGTTGCCACCGGCTTCGGCGCGCTCGTCCATCCACGCCAGCCAGAGGACGGGAATGGCGAAGAAAATTGCTCCAAAGAGCAAGGTGACGTGATGCACCGACGCCGCCGCCAAACCGAGCATCACTCCCTTCAGCAGCGAACGAAGCTTGCCGTGCCGCGCCCAGTGATAGAAATAAGGCACCGCGTTCAGATAAAGAGGGGCCGCAAGGATGGTAGATAACTGCCCAGCCGAGTACACCAGGAAGGCAACCGCGCCCAGAAAAACGCTGCCCAGTGCGGCGTAGCTGGCCGATGTGTCGTCTACCCACAATTTCGCGAAACGATATACTCCCACCGGCAACAACAGCAGCGCCAAAAACTGGACTAGTCCATACGCCGCGTTCAGGCCGACTGCATAAGACAGAAGCGCGACCAACTGGTGTCCCAACGGCGGGTAAGTGGTCTGTGAAAAACCCGCGAACCATTTTTCGTTCCAGGGATTAAACCAGTGCTGCGCATAGTGGGAAGCAAAAAAAATGTGAAAGTTTGTGTCGTACGAAGCCTTCGCGGGCAACTGCATCAACAATAGTGGCCCGTGCACGGCTGCGACCAGCAAGAGTATTAGTAACAGCGGGATAGGACGGCCCACCGGACTTCTTTCAGCGATCACTGCAATCCTCTCGGCTACCACTCTTTTGGTAACGCTATTGGATTCCGAACCCCCTCAAGGGTTTGCCCCGGTGGGCGGTTTAAAATATGCGCCCGGCGGCGGCTTCCGTAAGCATCCCCTTTGGCGCCGGTAGCACCTAATGATCGCTTTTGAGTTCATATTTTGAGCTCATATTCAAAGATGCCCGTCTTGAGAGGTGAATAAGTACGTGTCACACCGCGTCGTGGTCCCGGCTGGGATGCTCTTGTTGGGCACAGTGTTGTGCTGCGCGCAAACCTTCGAAGTGGCTCCGCAGAACGATGCCAGCCGCACTTCCGGAGCGACCAGGTCATCAAGAGCGCGGGCTGCGGCGCCGAATGCGGAAAACACTCTCGGATGGGGTTCGGGTCTCGAGGTCGCCCAACAGGCCCGCGCTGCCCAGGCGGCATTAGTCGCCGGAGATTATGCGGCTGCCAGTTCGCACGCCGAGCTTGCGGCAAAGGCCGCACCCCAGAATGCCGATCTCTGGTTCCTGTTCGGATATGCTGCCCGGCTCGCCGGCCGTTATCAGGCATCCGCCGACGCATTTCAACGTGGACTGGCACTTCGGCCCGCCTCTATCCAAGGTCTGGCGGGTCTGGCGCAGACATACGCCAAGATGGGCCGGAACGAAGACGCTCGACGCCTGTTGTTGCAGGTGATCGCGACCAATCCCAACAGCGCCAATGAGCTGCAACTCGCTGGCGAACTCTTTCTCAGTTCCGATCCCCAACATGCTCTGGACTTACTGAAGCGAGCGGAAGCGCACAGCCCGGCCCCGCGCACCGAACTGCTCATGGCCCGCGCCTATCAACTGCTGAACCGACCCGACGAGGCCAACCAATCTCTGGAGCGCGCGCGGAGCCGGGCGCCGCACGATTCCGACGTTCTGCGCGCAGTGGCTGCGTACTATCGAGAAAACAGGAAGTACGACCTCGCCCTCTCCGCGCTGCGCCAGGTGACAGCCAAGACGGCTGACTATTGGGCCGAGTTGGCCTATACCTACCAACTGGCCGGCAAGAAGAGCGAGGCAGCGGATGCCTATGTGCAGGCAGCGAACGCGGCCCCAGGGGAGATTGGATACCAGCTAGGCGCAGCCGAAGCGCTGCTGAACGTGGGTAAAATCCAACCCGCGAGTGAACTGCTGGGGCGTGCCGAAACGCTGAATGCCGACCACTATCGCCTGCACGCCATACGCGGCCGGTTGGCCAGCCTGCAGGACCGTCCCGACGACGCCGTCCGCGAATATCAGACCGCCATTGCACATTTGCCGGAAGCCGTGCCCGAGGGTGCGCTCTATCCGGTCGAACTGCACGTCAACCTGGCTGAGATGTACAAAGACTCAGAGAACCCTGCTGCGTCAGCCGAGCAAATTGGCTTAGCTGCGGCCGAGATCAAGAATATTGAAGCCGGCAACGCGGACAAGCCGGAGTTTCTGCGACTGCGGGCGGCCATCGAATCGGCCTCAGATGACCAGCCAGCCGCGGAAAAAGATCTTAAGGAAGCTCTCTCCCTCGATTCCGGTAACGTTGCTCTCATTCTCAATTACGCGAATCTGCTCTGGAAAATGCAACGCCGGGACGAGTCCCTCAAGCTGTTTCACCAAGCCCTGGAACTGGATCCGGACAACCGCTCCGCGCTGTCGTCGCTTGGTTTCTTGTCCCGGGAGACCGACAGCCCTAAGGCTGCAGAACAGTACTTTCTGCGTCTGGTCGAGTTATATCCGAACGACCATGTTCCCTATCTAGCGCTCGGCGACCTGTATACGTCGGAGAAGCTGTTCCCTCTCGCCCAGAGCAACTATCAAAAAGCATATAGCCTGGCGCCCAAGAAACCCCTCATCGTAGCGCGAGGCGCCAACGCCGCTCTCGAGGGGCACGATCTTGCGCTGGCCAAGAGCTGGCTGGACCGCGCCGAGGGCGAAATGGACGCCGATGTCCAGGTGATGCGCGAGCGCGAACGGTATCTCACCCTCACCGGACACTATGCTGAATCGGCGGACTTCGGATACAAGGTGCTGGAGAAACTCCCGAAAGACCCCGAAGCTCCCGTTTATCTTGGCTACGATTTGGTTTTTCTCGGGCAGTATGAAGATGCCCTCATCTTGTTCGATAAGTACGAGCCCATTCTCCCCCAGGACAAGGACCTCTGGCTGATTGCGGGACACTCGCACAACTCGTTGGGCTATCAAGGGAAAGCGGTCACCGACTTTACCGAGGCCTTGCAGCGCGACCCCACCATGGCTACGGGCTACATGGATCGTGGGTATGTCCTCAACAATCTGAAGAAGCCCGACGCGGCAGCTGCGGACTTTGAAACCGCCATCAAGCTGCATCCGGGATACGGCGAAGCTTATTTGGGATTGGCGATGGCGGACCTGCAACTTAACCGTGCCGTTAAGGGGATCGAGGAAGTGAATGTGGCGGAGAAGATCCTGGGGCCGTCTCGCATCACGCATCTCACCCGAGCCGAAGCGTTTCGCCAGCGCCTGCGCCTGAGCGACGCGGAGAAAGAATATCGGGCAGCGCTTACTTTCGCTCCCAACGATCCCGAGGTGCAACTCGCGCTCGCGGACACGATTTTCCGGTTACACCGTTATCAGGAGGCGGTGGATCTCTTGCTCCGCGTTTCCGCTGCCGAACCTGACGAACCGCTGGTTTATGCTCGCCTGGCGCGAGTCTATGCCCAGCTGCACAGCCAGCCGGAAACGTTGCACTATGCGCAAGAAGCCGAGAAGGCGGGCAAGGGGCAAAGCGGCATCCTGTTGGCCACCGGAGAAGCGTTCCTGACTCTAGGGGACCGGGATGCGGCCATGCAGCGATTTTCTCGCGCTCTCGAAGCCCCGGAAGGAGACGCGATTGACACTCGCCTCGCCATTGCGCGCCTCTACGCACTCGAAGGCCGGGGCGCGGAGGCTCGCCAACAGGTAGCTTTGGGACTCGCCGAAGCTCGCGTCTCCGATAACACGCCCCTCAAGCCCCAGCACCTGGTCGAAGCGGCGGATGTCTTTCTGACCACACACGAGTTTGAGTTAGCCAAGATGTACCTGCAACGCGCCCTCGCCGAAGGAGCTGATGAGGACGTCGTTGCCCTGCGTCTCGCGAATGCGGATCTGGCTGAGGGAAAGACCAAGAGTGCGGGGACGGAACTCGCTGTGGCAGCCGGACAAGATGGGCAACCGCAGAGCTACGACTACCTCATGACCCGAGCCAATGTCTACCGCCAGCAGCGGGAAAACTTGCCGGCCCTGGTTGCCTTTGCCCAGGCCAATGCATTGGCCGGCGACGACAAGACCGCCGAATCGGCACAGTACGAGGTGGCATCCGAAGAAGGGCGCAGGATCAACGAAAACGTGAGCCTATCGTCAGCTGCCTCGTTCGCGCCGGTTTTCGAAGATATCACCATCTATGTCCTGGGTGCGAGGCTTCCCCCAAATGTTTCCTCACCAAAGCCGCTTCCACCGCCGCGCTCTTCTTTCGAAAGCCAGGCGATTGCCGGCTATCGTTTGCACTTTGCTGGGATGCCGACCATAAGCGGTTTTGTAGGCGAACGTAACGCCGAAGGTACGATCTCGATTCCCAGCACTTCCACGATCGAGGATCGCAACACTTACGACACGATGTTCAATACCGGAATAAGTCCGACCGTGAGACTGGGGAATGCCAGCATTCTTCTCAATACCGGAGTTCAATTCACAATTCGCCGCGACAGCCTTTCACCGGTCGACATGAATCAGAACCTCTTTCGGCAATTCCTGTATTTCTCCACTAACCCACTGATGAATTGGCTTACAGTTTCTGGCAACGTAATTCACGAAACTGGCCCTTTCGCGGAACAGAATCTCCATTCCAGAGATGTCGTCGCATCCCTTGCCTTCAAAGTGGGCCGCCCTTGGGGAAAGACGTCGCTTATCACGGGATATGGTGTGCGCGACGTGCTATTCAGGCCTTTGATTCGCGAATATTACACCACCGACGCCTATCTGGGATTGCAACGCCGTTTCGGCACACGCCTTCAGTTTGCCGTGCTGGCGGATTACATCCGGGCCTGGGAAGTGCAAGGCTACGATTATGCGACCGCGCAGGCGATCCGTCCGGCGGCCAGATTCGAATACAACAAGTCCGCACGGTGGAGTGTTACAGGTACATTCGCCTTGTCTAGAGGGCAGGGCTTTCACACCTATGACAATACGCAGAGCGGATTTCTGGTCTCTTACGTGAAACCGCTGCGCGGCGCGCTTCGTGACGGGGACCAGCAAGTCCCGGTGGCTTACCCATTGCGCTTCTCCTTCGGCTTCCAGCAACAGATGTTTTACAACTTTTCGGGACACGCTAGCGGCACTTTTCTTCCGGTCGTCCGCCTGAGTTTCTTCTGAACGGAAAGCGTCTGCGTCGCACGGGAGGACTGGTTTGAAGAAATGATGCATCTCCGAAGGGCAGATAAAGACCCGCAGGAGCTTAAGTCCAAAAAATGGGGCACATGAGCGCAAGAAACCCGGACTTCACTTTGACGCCTGTGGCAGACGTCGCCGGCGGCCCCGTGCCCATTCGCCCGGCATCGCGCTCGCTGCGCGCCGCCATCTTCAGCGGGAGCATGATTCTACTGGTTGGGTCAGGATTGGTGAGCGCCATCAACCTGATCTACAACATCGTCCTTGCTCGTTCACTGGGCGCAACCGGCTTCGGACAGGCAGTCTCGGTTTACACGCTGTTGATGCTGCTGTCGGCGGTCACGCTTTCGTTCCAGTTTGTTTGCTCCAAGTTCGTCGCCAAGAACAATTCGCTGGCTGCCAAAGCCGCGGTGTACTCCGTTCTGCACCGCCGGTCCTGGCAGGCTGGCGCCCTCGTCGGAACCACTCTAGCGGTTGCCAGTCCCGCAATATCGCGCTACCTCAATCTTTCCGACCCAATGCTGATCGTCATCCTCGCCGTGGGAACTGCCTTCTACATTCCGCTTGGGGTCAGGCGGGGAATGCTGCAGGGCATGTACAATTTTCGGCGGCTCAGCATCAACTTCATTCTCGAAGTAATGGTAAAGCTGGGCGCAACGGTCGCACTGCTTGCGCTCGGCTTCGGTGTGAAAGGAGTGATCGCGGCCGTATCGGCCTCCGTGGTGGCTGGCTACCTCTGGGCCCGGCCTGGCCCCGAGTTGAAAGTTGCGCCCCAGCCTGGACTGCCAGCGTCATTCTTAGAGGGTCTTCAGGCAATCGTATTCTTCGTAGGCCAGGTCGTCATCAACAACGTGGACATTCTGCTGGTGAAGCATTTCTATCCGCCGGCAGAAGCTGGTCTGTATGCTGCCGTCGCAGTGGTGGGACGGGTCGTGTACATGGCTTCCTGGGCAGTTGTGAGCAGCATGTTCCCGGTTTCGGCTGGCGTGGAGCGCCCGGAGCCCTACCGTCGAGGTGTGGTCATCACACCTCTTCTGCTCGTGCTGTTGATTGTGACACTGTCGTTATTTGGCCTCTGGCTACTTCCTAGTGTGGTCTGGAGAGGGGTCTTCGGAGCCGGTTTCCAACTGAGCGCGCAGAACGGATATGCGTCGCTGCCACTTCTGTATGTTGCCACCACGGGTGTGTATTGTCTCAGCGTCGTGCTCATCACATACGAGATGTCCAGGAAGATCGGCAACGCCGGGTGGCTGCAACTGGCTTTCAGCGGCGCCATCGCTGTGGGCATCTATTGGTTCCATGGCAGCCTGCACCAGGTCATTATGGTGCAGTTGGTGCTGATGCTACTGCTGCTGGCCTGCGTGTTCGTCCCATTTCTTCGCTTGCAGTCCCTGCCGTCCTCGGAATCGGCGGCGGAACAAGTCATGGCCCCAGTCCTAAAGCAGCGGCCGCTGGGCGAGGATGAAGTGATTGCCGAGTTTCTCAGGAACGAGTTTTATCATCCGGAATTTCATCGTTACTGGCAGAGGATGGAGGAGATTGTGCTGGCCCGCGACTTCCTGGATGCAGACCAAAATGCCCTGCGCCGGGCGCTACTTTTCCGCAGACGGGGAAGAATGTGGCGGGAACTTCCGGCCGATACCCAGTGGTGGGAAGTGGAACTGGATCCCGCGGACCTGGCACGGGTCTATATTCTCCCGCGTTCTCATTGGCGCAAAATCGCCAAGGGGAACTTTGCGCTGGGTGAAGTCGCGGAAAGTATCCGCGCCAGCGCTGCCAACGGATTTAATGCGAACTTCCTGGCTAAGATCCGCTCCCTGAGCGCTCATCTTCGACAGGAAGGAGGACCGGCATCGGCGATCCTCATGATTGGAATCGATGAGAGAAGTCCCCTAACGGTCATTGAGGGAAATCACCGCATGGTGGCTGCCATGCTGCTCTCCCCCGGCGCCGTCTGTCAGCGTTTCCGGTTCCTCTGTGGGTTTTCGCCGCGCATGGCGGAATGTTGCTGGTACAAGACGGACATTTTCACCTTATGGCGTTATACGAAAAACAGCGTCCGATACTTCCACAGAGATAGCGACGCGGCGCTTGAGGACATGCTGTTCAGAATCCAGCAATACCGGTTCCACGACTAACAACGCGCTCGACGAAGGTCCGCGGTTCCCCGCACAAGAGAGAGTTCCCGGCGCGGCGGTACTCTACTGGGCTGGGGCCGCCGGTTCAGGCTCGATCACAGGTGTGTTGTCACGCCGCTTGAGTTGAATCGGACCCTGCTGGCGGCGTCTGGCATACCTTTCGGCATCGATCACCGCATTCACCTTCTTGTCGCTGTCTTGGGCTAAATGTTCCAGCTTCATGCCCAGTACATCGCGGCGCGTCGCGGCGGTCACGTGGGCGCCGGAGCGCTCTCCCGTCCGAGCTTTCTGGTAGTACAAGTCGGCAGTTTCATGATCGCCATCGATCTCGGACAAGTAGCCCATGTTGTTCAAGGCAAAACTGTCTTCAGAATCGAGTTCAGCCGCTTGCTTAAAGTATTGGCGGGCACTTCCAAAATCGTTGCGATTGATTGCGGAAACACCTAAGAAACTCAAACGCGCAGTCTTGTTCTCGAGCTTGTCCTGGTCAGGCAGCCGACGCTTGATGCGCTGGGCATTTCGCTCCGACACTTCTGTGATGGGATGCCCGCGTAGCGCTCGGTCGGGCGTAACGATCGCCGGCTCTTTGGAATTCCGGCTGAATGCTGCCTGGTAACTCGTGAGCGCGCCCTGTAAATCGCCTTCTTTTTCCCGGAGAAGGCCGAGGTTGTTCAACGTGAACGGATTATTCGGATCCACCTTCAGTGCATTCTGCAACTGTTCCTCGGCGTCCAGGACCTGGTCCTTCTGCAATAACTGCATCGCTTCCAGATTTGCCCGGTTCACTTGCATGTCTTTATCCAGGATCACGGCCGCCTGAGCAACGGTCTTGCCGCGAAGACCCGACTTACTTGCCCGGTCCACCACGGCGCTGTAGGACTGCTCCCGGGCCAGGGCGTAGAACTTCTGAGCGCGGTCGATCGAGCCCTCCAGTTCCGAGATATATCCGAGATTGTTCAAAGTGAAGGGATCATTGGGGTCGAGCAGGTAGGCCTGGTAGAACAGCTTCTTCGCCCTATCCACATGGTGCTTATTGATGGCTTCGACGCCGTCGCGGTTCAGTTGCTGCACCGGGGTTGTGGTTGCCCGCTTGGGCACTGCGATGCGTAAATTCCCGGCCTGGACATTCTGTAAGAACAGTCCGCCGAGCATGGCCGCGGATAAGACGTATTTTGAGAACATCAACACACCCCGCCTCTGGTCCTGCAAATGGCTGCCTTTTAGATGAAATGGCAGGCGCGGGGTTGCTCCGGGATGCCGCTTTACTTGGTTTGAGGGAAAAGTTGGATTCGGGCTAACTCTACGGCCGGGAAAGTCATCAAACAGGGGTCTATCGAGGAGTTTGCCAGGTATGAATCTCGCCGGTCTTCTACGCTCCGTTTTGATATTCGTGGCCACGCTTAGCCTGGCGTGGGCCCAGACCGTTCCGAGCGCCAATTCCGGCCCCAATTCCGGCGCTAATTCCGCAAATTCCAATGATGCGGCCGCGCCGTCGGACCAGAGTCTGAAGCAGGTTGCGTCGCTGCCAGATCAAGGGCCGGATCCACTCCTTGACCTGCCGCGCCTGAAGCAAAGCCGGGCCAGCTTAGTCGGGGGCACCCTGGGAAATATCGATCGCTTACGGGACCGCTTCACTCTCCATCTGTTTGGACGAGGCAAGATGACCATTGTCTTTGATCCGCGGACTCGGTTCGTACGCGATGGGAAGGCAGCGGGCGCGCAAGATATACATCCCGGCGACCGAGTCTACGTTGAAACGGTCTTGGACGGAACCGCAGTGTTCGCCAAGACTATCCACGCGTTCACTGGCGCAGCCCTGGGAGTGACTATCGGCCAGATCATCGCCTACGATGCCGGGCAGGGAAGTCTCAGCATCCGCGATCCGCTTTCCTCCCGGCCGGTCCAGTTTCACGTGACCTCAAAGACCATCGTCACGGGCGCCGGTGTCGGTCCTGGTGCGCTCGTGCAGGTCAGCTTCCTCGGTGGCAAGGGCCCCGCATTGGTCCGCGAGATTCTTGTGCTGGCAGCTCCCGGTTCGGCGTTCACCTTCGCCGGCCGGATTACCTTCCTCGACTTCGCCTCTCATGAACTCGTCGTGGCCAACACAAGCGACGACAACCGGTACGAAATCCAATTCAATCCGGCAGCGATCGAAGCTGACGCTAAAGAACATCTGCAGGAAGGCGCCAGTGTAACCATCGCTGCCAGGTTTAACGGTCAACGCTACGTGGCCGAAAGTGTTACCTTGCTTCCCCACTCTACGGAGTAGAACGGTAGTTCCCATGTGCTCTACTGATAACTCTGCGTACAGGGAAGCGTTCCGCTGGCGCTACCAGGTTCAATGTTGTTGATCAATGTCGCGTTGACAAGAGTCCCATTCTGGTAGTGCTTCCATTGCCATAGCCCATATCCGGCGGCCAGGAAATACTGCTCCTCGTTGCCGCAGTTCTGAAATGCACTGTCGCAATTGTAGCGATAATGCAGAACTCGCGTGGGTAACTGCCCTATGCTCCCTCCGGTATCCATCAGCACCGGCGCATCTAAATCATTGAGTGCAGTTCCAAGGTCGCTGGACTTGTACGCGCTGCACGAGGAGAAGTATTGGAAGCTGGTATCGGCCACCTGAATTTCTGGACCCGGAGCGTTGGAAGCCACACAACGAGCGGCAATCGGCAAATCAGCGTCAAATCGTTTGAATGTCGTGTTGTCGGTCCAAGTCAGCTCCGTGGAACGAATGTAGACGTAATTCTGGTCGAATGACTTGACATCGAACCCGTGCGCGCTGGCGCTCTTGAGCCAAAACCAATAACCGGTGGCAGCAAAATCCTTATCGGGAAACACTTCCGTGTATATGGGATTCTGTGGTCCATTCATGAACTGGCTATCTCTGTTTTGCTTGCTCATCACGAAATACTGCATCACATCGCTCTGACCGGATGGACAAGAAAAGCCCTGCGCAATCGGTGGGGACGGCGGCGCCACGCTTCCGCAACTGCAAAGCAGCCAGCAAAGAACAAGGACCGAAATCGAGATGGCCGGAGATCTCGGATTGCTGACCATGGCTTCCTTGCTCTTCTTTCTAGATCGAGCGCTTACGCCTTAGCACGTACCAACCCGAGCGGTATCCCAAAGTTCCGTTTAGAAGGAAATACGCAGGATTTATCTGGCCGGCCAGTCCTGCTGCCAGGACGTAGCATTGCGCGACACGACCGAAGCGCACAGAGACCGATAGGGCAGCCAGCGAGGCAGCCGGCGTGCCCGGAGTTCAGGAGCAAGTAGCCGTGAATGGTGGTCCAGGTCGAAGAGGCGCAGATACTGCCGGACGACGATTGGCATCGTCATGCGCAGCGCCGCGGCGAAGTTTCGCTCCGTCATCTGACGCCGCCACTCTGGATGCTGCAGTACCGAGAGCAGCGCGTCCGCAAATCGATTCGTATTTCCAGTCTCATAAAAACAGATGGCCAGCCCCTCGGCGGTAGCCATGTCACGAAACTCGGGCAAGTCGGCCGCCACGATCGGCAGGCTGTATTCGCAAGCCAGGTGAGCCACGCCGCTAGATCCCGCCGCGGAAGAATAGGGAAGAACGAGGAGCGTGGCGCTCCGGAAGAGTTGCGCCACCTGCTCTTCCGGAACGTAACCCGTGAACTCGATACGAGGGTGGCCGGCCACATTCCGCGCCACTGACTCGACGTAGCCGGGCGTCTCTGGATGGTTGGCGCCCGCGATAATGAGCCGCACATTCTTCTGCTCGGCCGAGACCTTCTCAAATGCTTCAATCAGAGGTTCCAGCCGTTTATACGTTCCCCACTTGCCAAAGGCCAGAATGCGCTGTTCAGCATCGCCTCGGCGTGCGAGGTCTGGCAATTCAGGCTCACCGAACAAGATTCCATGGGGACGGAAGTGCACGTTGTTTCTGCGATACTTCTCAATGAGTGTGCTGCGGTAAGCCGGAATGAGAACGGAAACGGAGTTCGCCATCAGCAGCAAATGGGTCGCCACCCAGCCGCCCAGCCGGTAAAGCCTCGGATACTTTACGCTGGCGTTCTCCAGGTTCATCATGTCCATGATCTGGTGGAGCGTGACATGCGTGTAATAGCCGCGGAGACGAACCAGCGCCGGCGTGACGACGCCACAAAAAGCGGGCAGCGGCCGGCTGCCGTAGGAGGCAAATCCCAGGTTGAACCACACCACGTCGGGTTGCAGCTTCTCGATTGCGCGCAGAAGGCGTGCTGGATTCGCCAGGCTATTGAAAGACCAGCAGCGAATCACATCAAACCCATCCATTTCGGGTTCTGGAGTCCTTAATTTATCCGCCAGGATCGTGAGGTTGAGTTGCGGAAGATTTGACAATGCCTGGGCGACATGCAGCCCGTACTCATTCAAGCCGCCCCGGCTCGGGGGAAAAGCGGTAACCAGGCAGATTTTCACGCTGCACCTGATCGCGTAATCGCGCTTTTGGAGAGACGTCCCAACAAAACAAGGTAATCGAGACCGACGCGGAGATTAGCTTTGCTCTTGCCGCCGAATCGCTGACCGAAGTGGAAGGGAACTTCAACCGCGGACCGGATGTTTCCGCGCACCAATATCTCCAGCAGTAACTTAAACCCTTCCGGTTGTAAGTGGACTCCCGTAATGACTGCCCGGCGCATCACGAAGAAGCCGGAAAGGGGGTCGCGTACCCGTATCCTCGCCTTCTGCAGAGGCAGTGTGGTCCAGGTGCCCGCCATGGAGACGACCCGGCGCAGCGGGTTCCAGCCCGGCGTGCCATTCCCCGTGGAGTACCGGCTGGCGATGGCAATGTCCTGACCTTCTTGGACGGCGGTCACCAGCGCGGGCAGCAGTGCAGGCGGATGCTGCAGGTCGGCGTCGATTACACCCAGCAGATTGGCATCGGTATGATTCCAACCATGAATCACCGCGCCGGCGAGCCCGCGAGCTCCCAGCCGCACCAGCAGGCGGACGCGGGGATCCGATTTGGCACACTCTTGGACCACCGCCCCTGTGCCATCCTTGCTGTTGTCATCGACAACCAGCAGTTCATAATCGATTTGCGCGCCATCGAGATTCAAGCGAACGCGATCAAGCAACGTTCCAATGTTTGCTTCTTCGTTCAGGGTGGGTATGACCAAACCAAGTTTGTCGCGCATAGGTTCTCCCTGCCGGCCTGTCGGCACTTACGCCAGCCGAGCAGCTCTTGGATGGTCGTGGCCCATCAAACGTTGTCTGAGAAGTTACTGACCTGTTTGCGGCGGTCGAGCTTGCGGGGTTTAGGAGACTATCTACGCCGTTCGAGAATATTCACGCGCGTTGGAGATCGCGGACGTGTGGTCTAGCGCACAAATGCCAGCCTTCCTGAACTCATCCGCGATTTTTCGGCTGGTTTCTTCCAGAGGAAGGGCGTCAATCAACGTTATCCCTCCCATAACTTCTCTTACTAGAAGATACGAGCGGCGATACTGCTTGAGAAACTCCAGCGGATATTCCGGCTTTCTGGCGAAAGCGGCTTCGGGGTCTGCATCCAGCAGATAGGCGATGTCCGGCTGCGGAAGCAGCTTGAAAAGCAGCCGCGCGTAGATTCGCACAGCCTTTTGTTCGATGGGTAAGATGGCGAGCTGATCGTAGAAATATCGGTCAAAAATAACAACGTCGACTTCGGAGCTAAGCATTTCTCTTACCAGCCACCGCAGGTGAATCGCGTCGAGCACGTAAAACCCGCACCGCCCCAAGGTTACATACCAGGGCCGGAGGTTCTTGTCGCGACGCTGGACCGGCCTTTCCGGCGCGCCGACACCTAACTCCCCACGGAACAACTTATGCGTGAGGTTCTGCCGTAAGCGCGGAAGGACCACCACGTTGTCCCAGAAGGTCGCCACTCGGACCCGGAGCCCTGCACTTCGCAGCCACGCCGTGAGGGCCGCGATGTTAGTGCTTTTCCCGGACCCGTCTATGCCCGAAAAAGTGACGAGCGCCGGACGTGTCCTCGATCTTCCTCGATCTGGCTGCTCAGCATCCCGCAACCAGGATTTCCGTCCTGTTCGCCACATCACCGGCTACCCGGAGGTTTGCTGGAACTGGCTTCCGACAGCGCGACCACGGTACCCACAGCTATGCTCGCAGCAGCAATTACACCCACGTGAATCAGAAATGAACGCGACCGCTTCTGCCGGGCAGGCGCAAGCGCGGCTCCAGCCGGTTGGGAAGCTGCTGTTCCAGTCGTGGGCTGCGACTTGGCGGCGGCCGCACCTTGAGGCTGCTGCAACCCGTAGCCATCTGGATTCTGCGTCCTTCCCGCCTCCTTGGCCTGTTGGACGCGCAGCGATTCTCTTATGTCTTGTGTCTGTGGCTCGGGCGCCTGTGGGTAAGGCGACGTTTTCTGGCTCCCGCCGCTGGTGGCATCATCAGGGCTTTGATCCACCGGGGATGTTGCCGCCGGTGCGGACGCGACCGGCTGCTGGGGATCGGTGTTTGCACCGGTGGCAGTGTTCTGCGCGAATGCTGTGGTTGCGGACTGAAGTGCAAGCATGCATCCCAGCGCGAATACGATCATCTGCGGTGTACGTAAGTTCATGCTGCTGCCTCCCCTCTGGTTGGCTTCCCGTCCAGGTCTGCCGGGGCTGAGGACGCAATCAGATCAGCCGTCCGTTGATTGTCCGAGACCGACCGAAACAAATCCCAAGGCTCGGGATAGTGGTGGGTGTTCGGAAGAAAGACATCGAAGCTGCGAACTGCATCCTCAGCGGCGGGAAAGACCTCGAAGAGACGACCTACCCGGGTGATCTCCAGGATCATCTCTGCCTGCGGGGACAAGGCGGCGAGTTTCAGCTCGCCGTCGCGCCTCACGATTGTTGATAAACAATCGAGAAGAAATTTGATCCCGGCAGAATCCAGGTGCGTGACCGAAGAGAGATCAAAAACGATTCGTGGTTGGTCCCTGCGCAGCACTTCCTGCATTTTTCGACGAAATGACGCCACTTCGCTCCGGTCAAAGCGGTCCGCCAGAGTCTTAACCACAACAGATGAATTAGGGTTCATTGTTAACCTTCCACAGTTCGGGAATTGCCGGCTCTAGATACCTCTTCAAGCCCTGGCCGAGTTTCAGAAACGTTACAGGAAAATCGCACCGACGCCGGAGATGGCAAAGGTCGATTGGGGAGAAAAGCGCTGAGCGCGTTGCTCAGCATCCGCCACAGTGAATGGCCAATCAAATTCGGCGCTCTCAGTGGCGACTGCCTGAAAGCACGACGGGGCAGGGGAGACGTGGACCCGATCAGAGAGCGGTCGCCAATTTCCACTTCGACCGCCCGCCTTACGTCAACCATGATATTGCGGTTCACAATCGAGTGAGCGATATCGAGGCTTGCGCCCAGGTAGGTGTGAGGCAGTATGGTAGCGTTCTCAACTATGCTGCCGCGATCGACCTCACAGTGGTGCTCAACATTCGTGCAGCGTGTGACGACCACACCAGACCGCAATCGTGTGTGATCACCTATGTATGCGGGACCCACGACGCGAGCCCGAGGATGCAAGCGGGCGCTTGGCGCTACCCACACACCCGGCCGTACCTCATTGCCATTGGGCCGGATACTGCAGTGCTGGAGCAATGCATCCTGCGCGAGCCGCCGGAGATCCTGAGGCGTACTCAATCGGTTCGCATATTTACGATGCATGTATTCAAGGAAGCGTGATTGGAGCGCTCGCCGGTCGGGTAACACGAGCTGTTCCGTGGACTCGCTCCCGATCATGGCGATGTCGAGCGGGCCGCTGCTGTCTCGCACAAAGGTGACCGGTTGGCCGCTCGCGCCGTGAAACCGGAGCATGGCGGCGACATCGAATTCCACGTACTTCGATGCTTGCATCACGATCGCGCCGCGCGACCCACTTTCCCGGCAGGTTCTCAGGGCCGCCTGGGTCGCCGTCCGAAGCCCCTCTCGGGGAGCATTCCTGACGTGAACCCGCCACCGGCTGATGTCTCTGAGCACCGCATGGTGGGCAAAGACATCATCGGTGATAAGAAAAATCGGTCCCACCCCTGATTTCCGCAGGTTTTCGATGATCCGGTAAAGAATGGGCTCTCCCAGCAGGTCAAGCATGGTTGCGGGCACACCGAAAAATGATGGCATCGCCTGCGCCAAGCAGTACGGTGCGGCCGCTGGGCTTAGGTCATTGCCGATACATTCGCCGAGCACCAGAACCGCGCCTACTTGCATTGGATCGACACTCCTGTGTTGCCATCTGTAACTTTCAGAATCAGGCAACACTCTCCGCCATCAGCGCAGGATCGGCCTGCCCGATGGCAGGAAGCATGATTTCCGGATCGCCGCCGACTGAGCAATCCACCAAGTTTTCTAAGTCCTCGCCACGACGCAGTTGCTTTTCGTCGGCGGATAAAGCAACGTCCTCCAAGCGCCTTGGCACAGAGTCCTTATGTTCGTCGCTCGGCCATGACGAAATGTTGGAAGAATAAGATGAGACAAGGCTCCCGATCGTTGCCGCTTCCGCCGGAACACTGGCGTGAAATGCAGTTGGTTTCACTGCCGCAACCCTTTGTCGATAGGTGTAGCCAAGGCGCGCCAACAACTCTCTCATCCGCTGTTTCGCTTTGTGCAACTGTGATTTCGAATTGCCGATCGAACAGTGCAGACGCCGTGCTATCTCCTGGTGCTCGTACCCTTGCATCTCGTGCAGAAGAAAAATCGTACGGTAGCCGGGAGGAAGTTTCTCGATGGCCCGCGTCAGCGCCAGGCGATCAGCGCATCGGGCGAGCCTCTCATCCACCCGTCCATACTCGCGTCTGAATCCGCGCGAGTCCTGTGGGTTGGAATATTCCAAATGCGCTTGGCGTCTACCCCTTTTGCGAAAGTGCATCAATACCGTATTCACCGCCACCCGGTGCAGCCAGGTAGAAAACGCCGAGTCGCCACGAAACGTGGAGAATTTTCGGAAGACGTAAATGAAGGCATCCTGGGTCAGGTCCTCCGCTTCGGCCATATCTTTCGTCATCCGCAGGCAGACTGCCACGATGCGAGGTTTGTGCGTCTCATAGAGCACGGCAAAAGCACTCGCATCCCCATTCCGGGCTTGAGTGATGAGATTCTGTTCTGAACTGGAGTTGGCTGTCGCATGAGCGCTCACGGGGACTTTCCTTCCTTGCCGCGGTTTTCAGACCAACCGTTCGCCCGGTTCGCCGATAAGAAAACTTATCAGGGCAAGTGCGCAGCGTCTGAGCAAAATTGCTCAGAATCAATTGACATGACGGCAAATGCTAGCAATGACGGCTTGTTTGGCGTGTAGGTGACCCCGTGTTCTCCGAGGATACGTGGCACCTTGAAGGGAACGAGGTCATTAACTGGCTTCAACAGTGCGGCGAAAAACAACGGAAACACCGTCACCGACTGGTGGATGCTGTTGCAAACAAGCAGGGGGCCAATGGCGACGAGCATGGCCAGAGGAACTGGCGTAAGTAGACAGAGAGTCTTCGCGTTCGTTGGCTCACTGGCTCATATTCAAGGGGTAACTCTTATTCACGGAGTAACTCTATGGTTGTCCTTAGTGGGATTGACGCTCTACGCGAAACAGGATGCTATTGGGGCGCCTCACTGAAAATGGTATCCAGGCTTGAGGTCGCAGCGGTACACCATCGTTTGATCCCGATTGACTCTGGCGTTGCAATTCGCCCAACTCAAAAACAGCGAGGGGCCGAGCGGGAAGATAATCATTTGCCCATCCAGTTCCGCTTCAATGCTCACGCCTTCGGCGGTCGAGGGCAGAGTGAAGTTCAGGCCTTCTCCAAAGATCACTGGGTAAGACTGGTGAACGATCTGGCTGACCATAGGGTGGACTACTTCCGCTTCCAGTAGGAAAGTCGCCGTATCGGACCAGTCGCGAGCAGAGACCATGAAAATCTGTCCACTCTGCAAGGAACGTTCCGATTCGATTCTGGTGAACGGACATGGCCCGGCGATGCACGATGCTCTGGTGTTCCGGAACTCATTCCCGGTTCCCGCGTCGAGGGACGCAGCGCCGAATGCCGCCCGCCATTTGCCGTCGGGTGAGCACGGACGCTGCCCCTTGCAAGGCACGTTGCCCTTGTTTTCAATCTGAAATGTTTGCACCGCGCTTCCTACGTTGAGCTCAGTCATGACTCGGCCGGAGTATCTGACGCGAACGTTCCCGACCTTTACCTCGGGCCGAATGGGGGAAGGCGCCCCACTGCTGAGGGGAAGCATTTGGACGATATAGAGTTTGTCGCCGACAATATCATTCACGTCAAGAGGATGGTACCGCGGTTGCCGGAAGTGAAGGACAAGAGGTTGGCCCCTCCGCACGAATCTGCGCAACTTGAGCGCAAACAAACCGGTTGAGTCAGACTTCGCCGCTTCTGGGGCCAGATCGGCAGTCACCTCGACATCGGCGATGGGCTCTTCCTTTCTGCTGTCCGTGTCCTGCACGGTGACTGCTCCGCGGATCGATACCGGCCGCTGGGCGCGCCAGCGCAGAAGGAGCAGCGCTCCAACAATCATAAGAAGGATGATAGTTGAGCCGATCCAAAGTTCTACCCGATGCGCGCGATTCATGCCCATAATCCTTCGAACATTCTACGACGAAGCCCCACCACGCAGAGGGTTGGAATGTGCAACGTTCTCGTGCGTCGTCTTTTGATAATCCCTCCGGGTGGGAGTTCGTTTAAGATTGGTAGAAACACGCGAATGCCAGACGTTCAACCCACTCTGTTTTCCCGCCGGGAGATGATGCGCCAAATCCTGAGCGCGGGCGCTTGCCTGCCTTTCGCAAGGCTCATGTCCGCCCTGCCCTTGCGCCAGCAATCCGGGAAGGAACCGGCAAGTTCATCAGGTTTGGCGGTTCTGTCGCCCGAAGACGACAAGTTTCTGAACGATCTGGAAAGCGCCAACTTTAGCTATTTTTGGGAGGAGGCCAGTCCCAAAACTGGGATGGTGCGAGACCGGTGCCAGATCCGCAATAATCATGAAGGAATCGTGGCCAGCATTGCGGCGACCGGCTTTGGTTTGACCGCACTTTGCATCGGAGATCAACGAGGCCTGGTTTCCACGAGCGCGGCGCTGGAGCGCGTTTTTACCGCCCTTCGGTTCCTTTGGAAAAAGCTGCCCAACCATCGCGGGTTCTTCTACCACTTTGCCAACATTAACAATGGAGAAAGAGTTTGGGATTCCGAAGTTTCGTCCGTCGACACGGCCATTTTGCTGTGCGGAATCCTCACCTGCCGCCAGCACTTTCGCCATCGTGAGGTCACGGAACTTGCAGACTTGATCTTCAGCCGGGTGGATTGGACCTGGCTCTCGGAAGACACTTCGCTCCTGCCCCACGGCTGGACGCCCGAAATCGGATTCCTGCCTTCCCGCTGGGACTACTACAGCGAACTGATGATGATGTATCTCCTGGGCTTGGGATCGGCGACCCATCCCTTGAGGGAAGAGACTTGGACTGCATGGAAGCGCCTCACCTTTGAATACGACGGCTTGCGCTACATCGGTTCCTTCGCGCCGCTGTTCGTGCATCAATATTCCCAGGCCTGGTTCGATTTTCGTGGGAGGCGCGACAAGTTCGCCGACTACTTCCAGAATTCGGTAATTGCAACCGACGTCCACCGGCGTTTCTGTTTGGAGCTCGGGAAACAGTATTCCGATTATAGCGACGACTTATGGGGAATCACCGCTTCAGACTCGAACCAGGGTTACGTGATTTGGGGTGGGCCGCCGGCCACGGGGCCGATCGACGGCACCGTCGTGCCGAGCGCCGCCGGCGGGTCGCTGCCCTTCCAACCGCAGGCCGCTCTACGCGTCCTGAAAACGATTCGGAGCCGCTACGGTGCAGCCTGGAGTAAGTATGGGTTTGTGAACGCATTCAACCCTCTCACCAATTGGTATGACTCCGATGTGATCGGAATCGATACAGGCATTACCATGTTGATGGCGGAGAATCTTCGGACTGGCTTCGTCTGGAACACGTTCATGAAAACCGCCGAAGCCCAGCGTGGGATGCAGCGGGCTGGGCTGAACAAATACTAGCCGTGCTCTTCGCGTCGCTCAGCGCTTATTTGTAGGTTGACGCGCCAACCCGGACGGCCATTATACTCATCCAATACCTGCTCAGGATGGCCATGTGCTCTGATCTCGTTGCCCGGAAGTCATTGGCTACACTCGACGAATCGGGTGGCGCGTGGTCTGACGCAGGGTCGTGTCGCCTAGGTCTCAACTAAGCCTTCCAGGCAAACACACCTATTAGGACTCGACCATGGCCGGAAAACAGAATTCGTGGAATGGATGGCGCGAGCGTATTTCCGCTCTGCGGAACGTGCCTGCCGTCCTGCGAATCGTCTGGGAGTCAGGCCGGGCGGTTGTGGTTTTTGGTTTTGTTTTTCGTTTGATCGCTTCTCTCCTGCCCCTCGGCCTCCTGTGGATTACGAAGCTGATCATCGACGGGATTTTTCACGCTATCACCACGCATCAAGCCGTCGCTCCGCGGCTTTGGTGGCTGGTCACCGCGGAATTCTCGCTGGCCGTCTTCGGCAGCGTCTTGAGTAGGGGCATCGATTTTCTCGACGCTCTGCTGGCTGACAAATATACGCGGCACGTCAGCGTGCTGGTGATGAAACACGCCGCGCAACTCGACCTCGCGGCCTACGAAGACCCGGTTTTCTATGATCGCCTGGAGCGGGCCCGCGTCCAGGCCACCGACCGATTGGGCATGATTCAGTCCATCGGACGTCTGGTCCAGCAGGTTATTACTACTGTCTCTCTCTCCATCTCGATCATGCTGTTTTCGCCGTGGCTTCTGCTCATGCTGGTCGCCGGCGTGGTTCCAGCATTCCTGGGAGAAAGTCATTTTGCCTTTCTGGGATACGCCAAGAATTTCCGGCAGACTCCCATCCGCCGTCAACTGGACTACTTGCGAGTACTGGGCGGCAGCAAAGAAGCGGCCAAGGAACTCAAACTCTTCGGGCTGGCGTCCTTTCTTACGGAACGGTTCTCCCGGCTTTCCAATCAGATCTATGACGAAGATGTCGCTTTGGCGCGGCGCCGCCTGGCGGCAGGTTCGTTCTTGTCGATGATCGGGACGGCCGGCTACTACTCAGCTTATGTATTCGTGATCTGGCGGACGATCACCGGCGTACTCACCATCGGAGAATTGACCTTCCTCGCGGGTGCGATTCTGCAGGCCAGCTCGAATATCCAGCAAGTCTTTTCTGGCGTCTCCTCCATCGCCGATCAAGCTTTATTCTTGACCGACCTGATCGCTTTTTTCGAGATGCGGCCAGCCATCGCATCGAAACCCAATGCCCTGCCGGCGCCGCGACCGATCACCCGCGGATTCGAATTCCGCAACGTTGCTTTCCGCTATCCCGGAAGCACTCGCCTGGTTCTTAACGGATTGAACTTTCATTTCCATCCGGGCGAGCGGGTCGCGCTGATCGGGGAAAATGGCGAGGGGAAAACAACCATCGTCAAGCTGCTCACCCGGCTTTACGATCCCCTCGAAGGCCAGGTGCTGCTGGATGGCGTCGATCTTCGAGAGTACAACCTTGAAGACCTCTACCGGGAGATCGGCGTTATTTTCCAGGATTTCATGCGGTACGAAATGACGGCCCGCGAGAATATTGCGGTGGGCCGTATCGAGCACCTCGATGATCTTCCGCTTCTTCACCTGTCCGCTGAGAAGAGCATGGCGGACGAAGTAATTGGCAGACTCCCGCATGGGTACGAACAAATGCTGGGACGGCGCTTCGACGGCGGGCTCGACCTCTCTGGCGGAGAATGGCAGAAGGTCGCGCTGGCTCGAGCTTATCTGCGCGACGCACAGCTCCTGATCCTCGATGAACCCACTGCGGCGTTGGACGCCCGCAGTGAATACGAGGTTTTTCGGCGGTTCGCCGAGCTGACCGCGGGAAAAATGGCGCTCTTCATTTCGCACCGCTTCTCCACCGTGCGCATGGCCGACCGAATCGTTGTGCTGGACAAGGGCCGCATTGCCGAGGATGGAGATCACAAACAGTTGACTCATCTGGGCGGCCGCTACGCGGAGATGTTTGAACTGCAGGCCGCCAGCTATCGGTAGGCCAAAGGATAAGGATGATTCGCGACCCACAAGCCGAGAGCATCGCCGAAGAGGAAGGCCAGCACGAACCGGCGGGCAATCTCTCCGACCTTCACGCTTTGCGCAGCTCAGCGACGGAATTCGCTTCCCGGCTGGGCTGGCTGCCCGGCATTCGTTCTTCTGGAACGTTCTCGGCCCGCTGCCGCAGGTTGAGGATCGCATTCCGACCCCTGTTTGCCAGCGTTGATGCGGCCTTCACGCTCACGCCCGCATCCGACGATCTACGCTGGTTCCGCGACAATGACCAGCTGATCTATGCGGAGCTTAGAAACGTCGCCGCCGAACTTAAGCCCCTGAAGCGGCTGCCCCATGCTCGCGGGCGGAAAGACGACGTTGTGCCCAGAGTGCTGGCGATCGCGCAGTCGTTTCTCGATCTCACCGGCAATCGCTTCGATGAAACGGCATTCACCGCATTCTTTCAGGCATTTCAGGAAAGCAGCGTTCTGGAGCTGCGTGAAGTGTCGGCGGCAGTCCCCGCTTTGAAACTTATCTTGCTGGAACGAATCGCTGCACGCTGCCTTTGCCAGCTCAACGACCCTGCGGGCCAGTCCTACGGCTTGGGCGTGTGCGTGCGGAGCCTGCGTGATGTTACCCAGACTTTCTGGAGGGACGTTCTCGAACCACTGATTGTTTTCGACGCGATCCTTCGCCGCGACCCGGCGGGTGCCTACGCAAGAATGGACTATGAAAGTCGAAATCTGTACCGGGATAAGTTGTCGCAAATTGCCCGCCGGTCGGACTTGGCCGAGACGGACGTTGCCCGCGAAGCGCTGCTGCTGGCGCAACAAGCCCTGGCAAGCACTTACCGCGATCCGCGATCCAAGTTGCGGCAATCTCATATTGGCTACTACCTCATCGGCGAAGGCCGCGCTCTCCTTTATCAGAAGGTCGGTTTCAAGCCCGACTTTGTTCAAAGCCTGCGCGCCCAACTGCATCGCCATCCTGACGAATTCTTCCTTCCTGGAATCGCGATCGTCAGCCTCGCCATCATCACCGGAATCCTGCTCTTGCTGACTCCTCCCAGCGCTCCGCCTGCGCTGCTGCTGCTTTTCATGTTGATACTGCTGGTGCCGTGTTCGCAGTCTGCCGTGCAACTCGTGCATTACCTGGTCGCGGCTCTCCTGCCGGCGGAGATTCTACCGAAGCTAGACTGCTCGGACGGGATCCCTGACGATTGTGTGACCCTGGTGGCGATCCCGACCCTCCTGCTGAGTGAGAAGCAAGTGCTCGGCCTGGTCGAAGACCTGGAGGTTCGCTTCCTGGGCAACCACGACCGCAATATTCACTTCGCGCTCGTCACCGACCTGCCTGACTCCGACGAGCCGGCCTCGGAATCAAGCCCGCTGATCGACCTGTGCGCGAACCTGATTCGCGAATTGGACGAAAGATATAGCGGAAAGCAAATGGGGTCCTTCTTTCTGCTGCATCGCCATCGCGTTTATAACCGCCGCGAACAGGGATGGATGGGTTGGGAACGCAAACGCGGCAAGCTGCTCGATTTGAACAATCTGTTGCGCGGGGAGCACGACAGCTTCCCCATTAAAATTGGAGAGCTCTCAGTCCTGCCAACGGTCCGCTTTGTGATCACGCTCGATTCTGATACTGAGCTTCCCCGTGGCGCCGCCCACCGTATGGTAGGAACCATGATCCATCCTCTGAACCAGGCGATTATCGATCCCGAGGAGAACATCGTCGTTGCCGGGTACGGCATTCTGCAGCCACGGGTCGCAGTGAGCGTGCAAAGTACGGCACGTTCGCGGCTCGCCGCCATCTATGCGGGCGAGACCGGCCTCGATATCTACACACGCACAGTTTCCGATGCGTACCAGGACCTCTACGGGGAAGGCAGCTATACCGGCAAGGGAATCTATGAAGTTGACACGGTGCATCATGTGCTCGACCGGCGTTTCCCGAAAAATGCCTTGCTCAGTCACGATCTCATTGAAGGTGCCTACGCGCGCGCAGGCTTGGCCAGCGACATTGAGGTGATCGAGGACTACCCCTCCCATTACAGCGCCTTCAACCGCCGCAAGCACCGGTGGCTGCGAGGTGACTGGCAGATTGCGGAATGGCTGAGGTCGCGCGTGCCTGATGAATCCGAGGCCCGCGTGGCGAATCCAATCTCGCTCGTTTCCCGCTGGAAGATCCTCGACAACCTCCGGCGCAGCCTGGTGGAGCCGGCCACATTTCTGCTCCTGCTGTTCGGCTGGCTGGCGCCTGGCGAAAGTGCGCTACGCTGGACGCTGGCCACGGTTTTGATTTTGGTCATCCCGTCGTGGTTTGAACTCGCGTTCGCGCTCGTGCGCGCGATCGCGGAGCGCAAGATGCCCATTGCGCGCGAGGCGGCGACCGCATTCTGCGCGGCAAACTTTTACGTATTGCTGACCCTGATATTCCTTGCGCACCAGACGCTGCTCTCGCTTGATGCCGTCGCCCGGGCACTGGTGCGACGCAACGTAACCCGGGAGCGGCTGTTGGAGTGGGAGACGGCCGCGGAAGCAGAACTGGGCGCGGGCTCGACTCTCATCGATCGTCACCTCGGCCGGATGCCCTTCTTCGCGGGCGGGATCGGGCTGCTGGTTTGGCTGCTGCGGCCGCGTTCACTGATTGCTGCGATTCCTATTCTTGCGCTCTGGGCCGGCAGCAAACTTGTCGCCAGTTGGCTGAATGGGTCGCCCGCGGTGCCGAGAGATAACCTTTCTCGACGCGACACTTTGTTTCTTCGCCGTGCCGCTCTTCACACCTGGAGATATTTCGCCGAGTTCTGTACAGCGGAGCACAACTGGCTGATTCCGGATAACATCCAAGAGCAGCCGCCTGCAGTCGCGGCGAGGATATCCCCGACCAATCTGGGTCTTCTGCTCAACGCACGGCAGGCTGCGGTGGAGTTCGGATATCTGACGGTTCCAGAGCTGGCGGCCCTGACGCAGCAAACACTGACTACGGCAGCTCGTCTCGCAAAGCATCGGGGCCATCTGCTGAACTGGTATGACACGCGCACGCTCGCGCCGTTGTCGCCGTGGGTTGTTTCGTCTGTGGACAGCGGCAATCTGCTGGCTTCGCTTTGGACGCTCGAACACGGATGCCTGGATCGCCTGCGCCAGCCGCTCCTCCAGCCATGTTTGGCGGACGGTCTGTTAGATCATCTGCGGGCTCTGGCAGAGTTGAGAGTATTCCCACGAAAACAACTTGCCCAGTACGAGGCCAATTTCCGAAACCAAAGCTGGCCGCTGTCGATTTTGGGTCTGCAAGAATCGGACTTCGAGAATCACCGGGCTGCAGACCGGTCCGGTCGCGCCGCCGAAACCGGCTGGTTTCGCCAGCAGGCGCAGCTGCGCCTTCGCAACATCCTGCAAATGACCGAATCCTACGAGCCCTGGTGGCTGCCGGAATTCGCACCGCTGCGAGACGAACTGGGACTCAACGCGACTTCGACGGAGCGCTTGTCCCTGGAGCAACTGCCTGACTTGATTCGGCAATTGCAGGCACTCATCGATCGAAAGCTGCCTTCTCTACCCGAGGAGCGGCGGCCTCTTTTCGGGCGTCTGAAGACGCTGCTCGCGGCGGCCCGATCGAATGCCGTTTCCCTCGTCGAAAACTTGCGAAAGCTCAGCGCCCAGGCTGGCGAACTCGCCGATGCCATGGACTTCAGCTTTCTGCTGGATCCCCACCGCAGGTTGATGTCTGTCGGCTTTGATGCGCAGTCGCAGCAGTTACAGAATTCTTGCTATGACCTGCTGGCCACAGAATCCCGCATTGCCGTGTTTGTCGCTATCGCCAAGGAAGACATTCCTCAGGATTGCTGGTTTCGGCTGGGTCGCGGTCACACTCTCGATCATGGCCGGCCCGTGCTGCTCTCCTGGACAGGAACAATGTTCGAGTACTTGATGCCTTCCCTGTGGATGCGTTCCTACCCCAACACCCTTCTCGACCGAGCCGGAGTGGCGGCGGTACGTTCCCAGCAAGCTTACGCCGCCCGCAGGGGAGTCCCATGGGGCATCTCGGAATCGGCCTATTTCAAACTCGACGAACACGGCAATTACCAATACCAGGCGTTCGGTTTGCCCCGGCTTTCGTTGATGCGCCGAGAGTCGAATCCGCTGGTTATTTCGCCTTATTCCACATTTCTGGCCTTGAGCGTGGATCCGCCCGCGTCGTTGTGGAATCTGCGCCGCATGGAGAAGCTCGGGTGGTTCAGTTCTCATGGATTTTACGAATCGGCTGACTACACGACCTCCCGCGGCCGGTTCGGCTGGTCGCGCTGCCAGATCGTGCGCTGTTGGATGGCGCACCATCAGGGAATGAGCTTTCTCTCCATGGCCAACCTGTTGTGCGACAATGTGGTGCAGCGCTGGTTCCATGCCGATCGTCGCGTGCAGGCTACGGAACTCTTACTGCAGGAGAAACCTGCCGTCCACGTTCGCCCGGCTGAATTACCGTCCCGAACCGCGGTTGCGTAGATACCGGTCAACAGAAACTGGAACATGATAAGCGGCGCGCGGCCTCCTTATCGCTCTCAGTCCCCGTGCGTCTTCGGTTTCTGCGCTGCTTCTCGCGTCAGAGACCGGTTGTAAGCGGACAGAAGCTTCTCGCGGTTTTGGCGCAGGTCTTTTCCGGTCGGCGCGACCGGATAAGGCTTGTCGCCCATCATCCCCTTCCAGAGAATCCGGTTGAAGACTCCGCCATCCACGCGATCCGCATCCGTGAAGTCCATACCCTGGGTGACTCGCGCCCAGTACTTCGCGTTCGGCGTCGGGTTGTTGCAGGGCTGTGGCGGTTGGGGCAACGGCAGGTTGGTGCAGTAGAGAATCGACGCCGGCGCGGCGGTAAAGGTCCACTCCCGGTTCGGCACCGTGTTGAAGACGTCAGTCATGGGATTGGCCACCGCGTCATTCAGATTCATCGGCTGCAGACCCAGCACTTCTTCCATGGTGCGCACGAAGTCGATGGTGTTGTACTCCGTGGAGACCAGTGCATCCCTCACATAGGCCCCGGCCACATACGCGGTGGTGCGGTGCGAGTCGACGTGGTCACCGCCGTCTTGCGCGTCGTCTTCCACGACAAAAATCAGAGTGTTGTTCTTGTAAACGGGGCTGTTGGCGATCTTCTGTACCAGCAGCCCGACCGCATAGTCGTTATCAGCTTCATCGCGGTCCGGAGTATTCACGCCGTCGATCGCGACCCCGAAGTTTCCGGTGTGATCTTTCATGAAGCGGACCAGGGTCAAGTTGGCCATCCCCCCCGTCGCGTAATTGGTATCGAAGTCGCGCTCCCACTCCTTGAACCGGTAGTAGTCCGGGAATGAGGGGTCGAAACCGCGAAAGTACGGATCGGTGAAGGGCGCCAGGGCGACATCGGTGGAGGGGGCCACGATGGTGTTGGTGGCGAACGGGTCGTGCGCCAGCGGGGTCTGGCAGGCGGGCTCGTTATAGCAGGTCGTGTCTATGAAGAAACCGTAGTCGCGAACCGTGAGACCCGCGCGCAGCGCATTGTTCCACAAATAGCCGGTATTGATTTCATCGTTCGGTCCATCCGGAGCGTCCGCGTCGGTCTGGCCCGGTAACAGATCCTCCCCGCCCGGTACGTTCGGCGAAAGGGCTCCGCCCGGGAAAAGGGGATCGGAGGCCTGGCGCTCGGCCACGGTCGGCAGGGCAACGTTCACGCTGCGATTCACGCCCTCGCCCTCCAGGGCGAGGCCGCGTTGCGCATAGTTGACCGGATATTGGTGTTCGACTATGTCGGGGGCGCGAGCCGACGTGCTCCACGGCCATCCGTCGTAGCTGACTTCAGCGCTGGCGCGGAAATTGTCGAGGGTAACGAAGTTTTGCGCCAGATTATGCAGATTCGGCGTGATTGCCTGGCCAAACAGTGCCAAAGCGCGATCGCCATTGCCGCGTCCCAGGTCGCCCAGAATCTGGTCGTAGGTCCGGTTTTCCTTGAGGATGTAGATGACGTGCTGAACACCCGCGTGCACCACCGCCATCACCGAGCTGGTGGCGGAGGTGTTCGCGAACCGGTTGTTCGTGGTTACGTCCATCGTCAGCGTGGGAAGTTGCGTCATGGCGCTCGCCAGCGGGAAGCTCAGCAGGCCGGCTTTGGTCAGCTGGGGATTGTATTCGTTCGAAGAAGTGCAAGTGGGATAATTCGACGGCCCGTATGCGTAACACCAGTTGGGATTTGGGCCCGTCGGCGATTTCGCATTGACCACATATGCCCAGGTGCTGCCGCTGGCGTTGCTGAGGCTCACCGAGTTCGGATACCAGCCGGTGGGAATGAGACCGACGACATGGTCGCCGCTATTCGTTCCGCCGAGCGCCACCACCGCGATGTCATTCAGATTGCCATTGGTCACGTAAAGATAATTTTCCAATGGCTCCGCCAGCGTCACGCTGTTGGTGTTCGCGCCCGTATATTGCGTCAGCGAGAGAGTCTGCATGACTGACGACGGCGCGATGACCGGGATGCTCTCGACTACCGTGTTCGTTGCGAGGTTGATGACGTCCACCGTATCCGACTCGTCTTCGGCAACGTACAGCAGCGTCTGTGCCTGGTTCAACGTCATCTTGTTCGGTTGGCCTTTCACCGGAATACGGGCCGTCAGCACCGGCGCTACCGTCGGATTTGGAGACGATGGTGTGGTTGCGGTGCAGGACGGCGGCGCCGTACCGTTGATGCAAATCGGCTCCATTTTCACTACGTCGATCTCGCGGTCGCGCAGGCTCGATACATAAGCTGTCCAGGGGACCGGCACACCATTGATCATGCCCCCTGCCACCACCACACCAAACGGATATTCGCCGCCCGGCGTCCCCGCCATCGCCGCAGGCATGCCCGGCGCCGGCGAGGGGATGGCCTTGCCGGGGCGGAGATCGACTTCCACCCCTTGCATGGTTCCTTCTCCTCCTTGCGCCGAAACCGGCGATGTTGGGTTGTCCTTGTTCCATTGCGCCACCCAACTGGCCAAGCCTCCGGTGAACACCGTGATCGAGTCGTTATAGTAATTCGCCACCACCAGCACATTGCCATCGTTTGAAATTGCCACTCCGGCGGCGCAAGGAGCCACGAAGACCGCTGCGTTCACCGAGGCGAATGTGCCGTTGAGCACAGGAAGGCCGTTGCCTGAAGGGTGGCCCGCCGCAATCCCCAGCGTGGTGTTTTGGCCTAAGTCAAGTTCGGCAGCCTTCGACCAAATATGAGTGGTTAGGTCCTGAGTAACGATGTGGATATTGTCGCCATTGTTGGGGAGCGGATAGGGGACGGGGTCGGTGCCGTAGGGGGCATCGCCCATGCCACCGGACACGTAAAAAGCCGTACTGGAAGGATCCCAGACAATCCCGTGATAGGTATTGGGGATGGGCAGCGCTTGCTGAAAGACTGGCGCGCCGGATTGAATGTTGTAGATGAACACGTACTCGCTTGAGAACAGGGGGTCAAATAATGGGAACGGACCTTGAAAGACGCGGTTGTACCCGCTGGTCAGAACCAGCAGGGTATTTCCGTCCGGACTCACCGCACTGCTGGCCCCGTACCCGGCCAGCCATTCGACCGGGGTACTTTCGCATCGAAGGGATCGGTAATGATCATGCCGGTGTCCAGAAATTGAAAACTGGAACCGTTAGTTGCCAAAGGCGTAATCGATTGTCCCACATTGGGAACGGCTTGGGGCGCGTTATACACGGTGATGGTCAGGGGCGCCGTAGTGCTGCCGCCAGCTTGACTGGTCGCGGTTACGGTGTAGTCGATGGTGATCGGCGGCGGGGGCACGATCGTGGACGGAATCGCCGCCGGAGTTCCCGTGATGTTCCCCGTGCTGGCGCTAAGCGTCAGCCCACTCGAAAGGGCCGGACTCACGCTGTAGGTTATTCCGCTGGCGGGGCTGAGCGACGGGGTGTTCTGCGCGATCGCAACCCCTGCCGTATAGACCGGCGCTGGGGTGCCATAGCTCCAGTTCGCTGGGGCCGGGCCTGGGCCCGCGGCACTCACCGTGATGGTCAGGGTCGCCGTGGTGTTGCCAGACAAGTTGGAAGCCGTGACCGTGTAACTGGTCGCGGGGGATGCCACCGTGGGTACTCCACTGATGACGCCCGTGCTGGTGAAAACGGCAGCGTTTGGGATAAGGCCCGCCGGAAGCGGATTGAGCGGGCTCAAGCTATACGTGGTCGGCGCCCCCCCGGTGCTGGTCGGGACATTTTCCGGGATCGGCACTCCCACGGTGTAGAACGCGTTGGGGGTCGAATATGCCAGGCCCGCCGGAGGCGCGACACTCACCGTGATGGTCACGGGTGCCGTGGTAAAGCCGGCCGAGTTCGACGCTGTGATCGTGTAGACGGTCGTGGCGGTCGCTTTAATGGCTGTTCCGCTGATCACACCGGTGCTGGCGTTAAGGACGATGCCCGCCGGAAGCGGCGGTGTCGAACTATACGAAGTCACAGCTCCGCCCGTGCTGGTCGGGCTGTTCGCCGTAATCGGCACCCCCTGGGTGTACGCTGCCGTGCCCAGGGTGTAGGCGAGGCCCGAGGGCGCTTGCGGCTGAACTGGAGAGCTATGGCTGGTCGCACCACATCCGCAGAAAAGAAGAAGGAAAATCGCGGTTAAAGAAAAACCAAGCCAGCTGATAAATCTAAGGTTGCTGCAGCGCATGTTCACGGATTGACTCCCTAAAATTTCGTCGCTGAACTCTCGGTACCCCGAAACACAAAACTGGGCCACATTGGGAAAAGCAGACCGAACGCATACGACGGTTGCACGCTCATTTCCGCGCGGATTGAAGCAGCGCAGGAATCCGCATACTGTGGGACGTACTAAAATTGCGGAGCCGTGGGCGGCAGCGCCCCGGAGTTGATGCCTTCGCACTGCGTGAAGTCCGCCGTCAAGTTGCCGTGGGCGTCCAGGGTCAGCGTCCAGAGGGAGTCGTAGTCGGTGTCCAACCAAGTGGGTGCGGTTAAAGGGGAGGTGGTGTTCGGATAATAGCTCGACACCAACGCCTGGACTGTCGGCTGAATTTGCTGGTACGACCACCCGACAAGAACTTTCTGATTGGAGAATCTGCCGCCGGTGAAGAAAAAGTTACTAATTAGCTGGGCCCAGTTCGGATCGGATAACTCAAAGCTCGATACCAGGTTATACGGCAGGTTATTGGCGATGGCGTAGGGCTCGACCGTTAAAGCGGGCGCAATGCCTGACCAAAGATCCTCGCCCGAAGCGGTCGTTGTTCCCTGGGTAAACTGAGAGATGTCCCCCGACCAAACCTGGTTAGGGCTGATCTTGCCGAGCAGCGCATTGGGAAGATCGAGGGCGCGCCATTGCCCCGCGCCGACATAGCCGTTGTCGGACCAGTCGTCCTGCGGATGCGCCACTGCATGACGGACAAAGTAAAGGGTTTCGTTGGTGTTGATTCCCGCCGGAAGTACGGCGCCCCCGCTGCCGACGGTCACTGGGATGCTGGGCGGCACATTCACCGTGCAGGAAGCGCTGACCAGCGCCGGCGGGGGCAGCACAGGGTAGGTGTTTGGCGGATTCACATTGCTGTTGTAGGTGGTCAGGCGAGCGCTTCCCGACGGCGGAATCGAGATCGCATAGATATAGTTGGGACCCTGATAGCCCGATGGAAGAGCCAGGTGAAAGCGCTCGAAAGTATTGATGTTTTCCAACAGAGCGCTGGTGGTCTCCCACGGCGCTGAAAAAACATAATATCCTGGAAGGTCCGCATCAATGATGCCGGTAACCAGGGTTTCGTTGTCGCCTCCCAGATCATTGAAATCGAGTCCCTGGCAATTGGGGCAGGGGAATGATGGCTCGGCAACTCCGCTGGGTATGGAGCCCAACGCGTACGATACGTAGATCGGGTAGTTGTTGCCGGTATAGAAATCCCCGCCCGTGGTATTGGTGGAGAGAGTGATTTGGTTGAGAAGGGCGAACTGCTCAATGGTCTCAGTTGCCGCCATATCGGGGTAACCGTGGGTGGTTTGCTGATGGGTCATCGGTTCGAGGGCGTAGATGCCAGTGACGTTGTTTCCCCCCAGTACGTCGTCTTGCAGGAACGGGGCCATGAGGAGCGACCGCTGCAGGCCCTGACTGGTGAGGTTGGCGGTGGTTGCACTGATGTCTCCGGGAGCCTGATAATCCAAATCCCCGCTGACCACGAAGATCAGATTGATGTTCGCGCCGCTGAGCGGATCCGGAATTGCCGGCGCCGGAGTGCTGCCGGTGCCCCCACAGCCGCAGAAGAAAAGCAGAAATATCGCCGTCACAGAAAGAGCGAGGAGATTGGAAAGCTTGCAATTCCCGATGCACATGTTCACAACTGACTCCTGTATTTGCGAATAAGTTGAGTTCCGCCTTAGTTCGTTCCGACCTTTCTAAGGTGGGTCTAACCCTCCCGTGGAGTTGCACGCGCGTCTCCAACCCGCAAAAAGCATCGCTGAAATCCGCTTCCGATCCGCACTCTTGGGTGTACTAGAATTGCGGCGCCCATTTCGGCAGCGTGGCCGAATTGATCCCTTCGCAGAGCCCGTTGTTCACCGTCAAGTTGCCCATAGAGTCAAGCGTCACCGTCCAGATGGTGTCATAGTCGTTGGACGGCCAATCGGGCGCAATTGGACCAATATAGCTATAGGTCGCCAGCAGCGCATTGATGGTTGGCGGTATGTGATCGTGTTCCCACGCCACCAGTAGGGTCTGGTTGGAGAACGTGCCGCCGGTAAAGAAATAAGTGCTGGCCAGGGTGGATAACACGGGCGCATTCTGGCTGAAAACGTCGACGCTGGCGGCCAGGTTGTAGGGCAAGTTGTTGGCGATGGCGTACGGTTCCGCGGTCAACGCAGGCCTGACATACGACAAATTGCCAATGCTCCCGCTGGCCGCATCGCCGACAGCGGGATCGATGGAATAAACCTGAGTGGGAATCGGATTGAGTTTGCCGCGCAGAGCGTTCGGAAGATCCAGGGCGCGCCATTCGCCCGCGGCAACGTAGTTGCCATCGTCAAAAAAGTCGACCGGATGCGCTTCGGCGTGACGAATCATGTAAACCGTCTCATTCTTGTTGATATCCGCCGGAATTCCACTGGTGGCCGTTGCGGCGATGCTGAAAGTCGGCGTTGCGCATGGCGTCGGCACGATTGCCGGCGGCGGCAGCACCGGGTAGGTGGAAGTTCGGGTTGATATCGCTGTTGTAAGTGACCAGGCTGGCGTTTCTTTCCGACGGCGCGATCGAGAGCGCATAGATATAGTTGGGACCCTGATAGGTTGCCGGAGGAGTCAGGTTATAACCTTCGAGCGTATTGATATGGGCCAACAAGACGCTCGCCGTCTCCCACGGCGCCGCGAACACATAAAAGCCCGGAACGTCGGCCTGGACGATACCGCTCACCAGAATTTCGTTGTCGCTTTGCTGGTCTTGGAAATCGAGACCCTGGCAAGCCGCGCAGATGGGCCCCGGCTCCACTCCCACCGGTATGGAGTCTGCCGAATACGAGGCCAGGACCGGATAACTGTTTGCGGTAAAGCTCTGATTGCCATAGGACAGGGAGTACTGATTCAGCATGGCGAACTGCTCAATGATCTCCAGAGGCACCATGTCGGGGTAAGTGCCGGTGGCTGCGGCTTGCATATGGGTCATCGGTTCAAGAGCGTAGACCCCGCTTACATTCTCCCCTCCCAGTACGTTCTGTTGCAGAAAAGGAGCCATGAGGAGCGACCGCTGCAAACCCCGATTGGTGAGGTTGGCCGTGTCGGGGTTGACATCCCCGGTTGTGTTCGCCGAGTCCTCGCTGACTACAAAGATCAGGTTGATGTTCGCAGCGTTCAGCGGAGCGGGTGTTAGAGGCGCCGGGGTGCTACCAACGCCACCACATCCGCAAGAGAGAAGAAGGAGTATCGCAGCTTGAGAGAGGCTAAGCCATTGCATCGAGCGCATCGAGAAATCTCCTGTTTCATCTTCACCGCGCCATGGCGGAGCACGGTGTTAGTCGAAGAAGAAGTCAGATTGTCCGGAAGTCGCCGGCCACCAAATCTGTTTCTAATCTTCTAGCTTGTTGGCCGCACTCGCATCTCCACACCTGCAGAAGGCATCGTCGCAGTCCGCGCATAATCCGCCTTTTGGTGAGTCACTAAAGGTGATGACCATGGCATCAGCTCCCTCTTGACTGCCACCGAACGGCGGCCAACTTGACGAGTACTCCACTGCGGCCCTCCATGTTTTGCGAAGTTCGCCGGCGCTACGCGTTTTCACGCGCGTAATCATCATGCGGCCGCGGCAGTACTAGACGAATTCACGATGGAAAGTCGAAACTTAACTTCGTGATTCGAGTTGCCCTGAGGGCCGTGCCTGCATCTTAGGAATCGTAGGGTCGCTTCTCTTTCCGGGGCTGAGAGATGGCAGTTTGCCCGAGCTACTCTCGTGCAAGTCGGGCGAGCGGGTTATCATCCGGAGGGTTAGTCGACCGAATCACCGAAGAACTCACTCTCCCGAGGTGACCGTGCCATGATTAAGTTTGGTGTCCCAGCGTTGGCAATCGTGGGCCTCGCAACCGCGCTGTTGGCCATGGGAGGCGTACTCGTGAGCCTCAATGGTTGCGGCGGCACCAGCGCCTCGTCGCCTCCACCGCCACCGCCGGGAAAGATTCTGCACGTGGTGGTGATCGTCCAGGAAAACCGCTCTACCGATAATCTTTTCCAGGATCCGGTCCTGATCAGTCGCGGGGCCGACATCGCGCAAAGCGGAGTCGACTCGCACGGCAATACCATCCCGCTGAAGAAAATAAGTCTCCAGGTCGACTACAACCCCAACCACAGTCATGATTCATTCAAGGCTATGTGCGACCTGAATGCGGCGACCGGGCAATGTCAGATGGATGGGGCGGACACGGTTCCGGTGGAATGCAACAAGGGCGCGACGGACTGCCCCGCGCCCGACTTGGCGTTTGGCTACGTGGACCCGTCCGATGTGCAACCCTACTTCCTCATGGCCGAGCAGTACACCTTCGCCGACCACATGTTCCAGACCAACCAGGGGCCGAGCATGCCGGCGCATCAGTTCATCATTTCCGGGACCTCGGCTCCATCGGCCGGAAGCAATCTATTTGCGGCGGAGAATCCGGACACGAACGGACCGCCCAACGCCGGGTGCGATGCGCCCGCGGGGTCCACGGTTATGTTGATCGATCCGACTGGCAGCGAAAGTTCCAACGCCCCCATCTATCCATGTTTCGATCATCAAACACTGACCGACCTGCTGGAGGCGAAGAGCTTGACCTGGCGCTACTACTCGCCCGGCGCGGCGCCACCGCCAACGCCGCCGATTCACTCCTACGCCGCAATCTGGAACGCGCCGGAGGCCATCCAGCATATTTGCGGACCGAACGCAACGCCGCCCGATGCCACCGCCTGCGTGGGTTCGGATTGGACCAGCCACGTCGTCCTCGATCAGAAACAGATACTCACCGACATTGCCAGCAACCAGTTGCAGGACGTGAGCTGGGTGATTCCGAGCGGCCAGGATTCGGATCACGCAGGCGTGAGCGGCCTTACCGGGCCGTCGTGGGTGGCGTCGATCGTGAATGCAATTGGCAACAGCCCTTATTGGGCAAACACGGCGATCCTCATCGCATGGGACGACTGGGGAGGCTGGTACGACCACGTTCCGCCTCCGCAAGTGCTGCAGGGGGCGAATTGCGTGCAGTGGGGATGCGGTTATATCTACGGCTTCCGCGTGCCGCTGATTGTGGTCTCGCCGTACGCCAAAGCGAAGACCATTTCGCACCAGCAGCATGATTTCGGCAGTATCTTGAAGTTTATTGAAACCACCTTCAGCCTGCCGTCGCTCGGCTACGCGGATGCGGCGGCCGATGATCTCTCCGATTGCTTCGACTTCAATCAGACCCCGTTGCCGTTTCAGACAATTCCGTCCGCGCAGAACGCGCAGTATTTTCTGAACGACAAAACGCCGCCGACGGACCCCGACGACGACTGAAGACCAGCCAATAAAAAAGGGCACGCCCGAGAGCGTGCCCGCTGAATCCGTTTTCCCGACTAATTGACCGTCAGGCTGAACCCGGTTGGGTTGGTGAGCGACCCTTCCGTTACCGTCAACGTGATCGGATACGTCCCGGCCGGCGTGGGCGTTTGCAGGTTCACCGTTGCCGTACCGGGACTGGTGGCGGCCGACGAAGTCGCGGTGATGGTGACGGCTGCGGGACTGGGTAGCGTGGCCGGGGCCGTGTACAACCCGGTCTGGTCAATCGTGCCGTTGCCGCTTCCACCTGTAACCGCCCAGGTCACAGTCTGACTGGTCGTGTTGGTGACCGTGGCCGTGAATTGCTGAGTCTGGGCCGGCGCTCCCGCCAAGCTCGGGAAAAGCGTGCTCACCGCGCTCGGACTCACGGTGACCGTAACCGGCGGCGGCGGTGAACTGCCACCCCCACCGCAGGCTATCAGGAGTCCGGCGAGGGCCAGGGCCAGACAGAGGGCGGCGACTTTGTAGCTGCGTGGCAAGCGTCGCCCCGCCAGTCCTACCAGCAACATGCCAGCCAGCGGCAGGCTCAGCGGCAGCCACAGCCGCGGTTTAGGACCGAGTGCTGCGCGCCGAGTGCCTGCGAGTCGAGCATCACCCGCCACTCCCGTGAACGGACCCGCCGTCTGGACTGTTATGGTCACAGTCTTCGGGGACGTGGCGCCTGCGTTGATCTGGGTTGGCGAGAACGAGCAAGTCGCGCCCGTTGGCAGTCCGGAGCACGCGCTGAACGTCACATTGTTGGTGAAGTTGGCGTTGCCCGCGGTGGCAACCGACATGGTGGTGGTTGTGGACTGTCCGGGGTTCGCCGCTGCCGGGGCCGTAAGGGTCGCTGGAACGGTGAAGGTCTGATTGACCGTGAGGGCAATGGTAGTGGTTGCGTTCAGGCTGCCGGAGGTGCCGGTAATGGTCAGGGTAGCTGGTCCGGTAGTGGCCGAACTATTCGCCAGCAGCGAGAGCGTGCTGGTCGTGGCTGTGGGGTTTGGCGTGAACTGTGCAGTGACGCCGCTGGGCAGACCAGCGGACACGGCGAGAGTCACGTTGCCAGTAAATCCGCCTTGATCCGCCACGGTGATGACGCTGGTACCAGCGGCACCACCTGGGGTGATCGCCACACTGGTGGGATTGGCCGAGAGCGTGAAGCCGGAGGTCGACGCCGTGATCGTGATCGGCGCCGAGTTGCTTTGCCCGGCGGTCACCGCCTGATAGTTGGCGTCGCCGGAGTAGGTTGCGGTGATCTTGTAGGTTCCTGCAGTGCCGATGGAAGTGCTCAGGCCGGCGCTAAGAGCGGCGGCGGTCCCCGTGCTGGCATTGCCGTTGGTAGGCGTCAATGTGACAGTGCCTGGCAACTGGACTGGCGAGCCGCCGGTCAGGGTGGAAAAGAAGGAAACGCTGCCCGTCGGGGCCACCCCAGCGCTCTGGGTGGTGACGAGGGCAGCGACCGTGAATTGCTGCCCTGCGTTGGCCGTGGCCGGAGCCGATACGTTGAGAATGAAGGTCGGAGCCTTGGTGACGGTGACGCTGATGCCGCTAATCGAACTCGGCTGGTAGCTGGCATCGCCGCTGTAGGTCGCGGCCAGCGTGTGGTTGCCGCCCGTGAGTTCGATCGTCTGATCTTCCGTGTATCCTTCGCTGTTCAGCTTGTAGGGGCTGGCGTCCAGCGTTTTGCCGTTATCGGTAAAGGTGATGGTGCCGGTAGGACAGGCGATATTTAATGGCGCGTTGCCGAAGGCCGGCGGGCTGCAGAAGTTTTGCTGAGAATTCTGCACGTCGGCCCGCAGCAAATAGGCGATAAATTCGCCAGTGCCGTAGACGACCGAGTTTGCAGATCCGTTTGGAGTGACCACCCCCGGCATGTACACAAAGCTAGCTTCCGGTTTGATGGTGATGCTCGCCGACGGGGTTGAATAGCTGCCGCCGTAGGTCCCGTCGCCTTCGTAGTGCGCGACCACTTTATAGGTGCCGCCCGGGAGCATGGTGCTCTGCCAACTGATGGTGCCGTTGGATAGGGTGTTCCAGTCAATGCCTGGGTTCGGCGGTGTCGACCCCGGCGTCCCCGGACTGATGACCAGCGAAACGTCTTCGGCCTGAGTGTGGGTGCCGGAACCGGGGCTTGGGGTCACGGCAATCGTGACCGGTATGAGAGCGCCATGCACCGTATTCGCGGGGACACTCAGCGTCAAGGCTGTGGTCGTGGGAGTGAAAGTGACTTTGTTCCAGTTGTTCACCAGGTTTGCAACGTCCACCGACCCCAGGCCGGTTGCCAGATCGTATCCGGTAGTGGTGCCCCATCCCGAGAGCACGCCAAGTTGGTCTCCGCCAGTATTCGTCACGCAGTTTGTCGTACCCTTGAGGCAAGGCATCGCGATGGTGGAGCCGGTAGCAATGTCGTGGAAGACGTTGGCCTGTTTTGCTGGCAAGTCGTAGAGCACATAATTCGGGTTACCTTGCGCCTCCCCCATTTTCTGGTTCACCAGTGCCATGACTCCCGCGAAGGCTGGGGAAGCCACCGACGTGCCGCCGTAGCCCTGAAGATCGGAGGTCGGAGAAGTGGTGTCGCAAGATCCAGACGTGCTCTGGTCGGATTGACAGATCAGGTAGAAACTTCCCTGGAAGCCGTCGCTGGCGAACAGCGAAACGTCCGGAAGGTCGCGAGTATTGTCGTTGGGCACGCCCGTTCCTGTCTGCCATGATGGTTTGAACCCGACCCAAAAGAGACTCTGGCCTCCGCCGCCGCCGACGGTGTCAACATAACCAGAGAACTCGTTGTTGTTGCAGTTGGCCTCCGCGTTGGAGGAGCCTCCTATCTGCTGGAGAAAGATCGTATTGGTGCACGAATCATTCCAGGTCATTTCCGGTATGTAGCCAATGGCGGATTCTTGGGTGGTGGCGTTGTCTTGCGAGGCTGGTTTCCAGTAGGTCGACCACTTGTTGTATTGGTTGAAGTCGGTGCCACCGACGGCGACGTTGAATGGCGAAGAGGCTATTCCGTTTACGGCCAGTCCAAATTCAGAGGGGAAACTTCCGGTGGTGGTCGGGTCATCGCAATTTGACGAGCCGACGTACCCCGCAGTTGCCGAGCCGTCGTCTCCCGTGGAAACCATGGCGCTGATGCCCTGCGCCGCAGCCTGCTCCCACAGGGCACCGTAAAAGTAGATGGTGCCGTCGACGGCCATGTCGGCTTCGCACGTTCCAAAGCTTTCGCTCATGATCGGGGCCAGGTTGTTGTCGACGATATAGAGGGCGGACAAGTCCACACCATCGTCGGTCTCGGTTGATTCAGAGACTACGAGATCGATGGTCGCACCTGGAGCTACCGCTCCCGACCACTGGGTGTCAATATCCGCCTCGGCCTCGTCGTTGGGGTCGGTGATCCCAGGATCGGGACCGTTCAATGTGACTTTAAGCGTGGGCGTGGGAACGCCGTTCTTACCGAGCCCAAACAGGTTCCAGAAAGTGGTGGCATCGTCTGTATTGATATTGGTGCGTCCGACGATGGCGATGGTCTGGCCTGCGCCGGTGATCGGGGTGGCTGCAGTCCAGAGCGACAAAACGTCATAGATGGTGGCGAAATCATACGGACCCAGCGCGTAACAGTTGCTGCCGCAGCCGCCGAAGGTGAAGTCCGGTCTAGCCGAGCTCAGTTGCCTGGTTTTTACCGAATACGCCCCCACGTGGACATTCTGGGGCTTCTTCAGGAAGTTGTGCAGCGTATTGATGCCGGCAACGACTGGAGCAAGCGCGGTGGGGATGGAGGGATTGCTGGCGTTCGCCCAGTGTGACTCTCCCTTGACGACATACTTGTGAATGGCTGTGCCGAAAGCCTGCTTCACCTGGCCGGCGGTACCGTTGAACTCAATCACGGTGCGGCCGTTGCTGACCTGTGTGACTTGGAATCCGCTGGCAGCCAGCCAATTGGTGACGGCGGCGATGTCGGAATCGGCGGGGCCGAACGTGGCGCCGAACTCGACGGGTGTCAGCCACTGGTGATAGCTGGACGACTTCTTATATTGCTGATTTTCAATGAGGCGGCGCAGGGCCGTCTCCTGCTGATCGCTGCGCTTCAGCACCAGCAACATGCGGTGCAGGACAAGGTCGGCCGGGGCCTCACCCTGGTCGAACTCGGCGCGGGCCAGCGGGTGGACGTTCCCGGGCAGAAGGGTGCGGACGGAGTTATCCACCGCCTGCGTGACCAGCGCCGGCGCCTGCTGGGCCAGCATTGGCCTGGCGACGATGAGCAGGCAGGCAATCAGGCTGGCAAGGAACCAGAAGTGCGTCGAAAGGCTGGTCGCGGAAAAATTGGACGTCGAGAGTTTGGACGAGGACGGCAAAGTTGATGACGAACGTCGCATGGTCACTCCGTGAAAAAGCAGGATTGTCGGGGACTCTCAAGCATTATCAATGCTTCTTGTTGTCTGATCAAGTTATTCTGCGCGGGGTTGTATGAATAGGAACGATAAGTCGACTTTTTTGACGAAAAAATGACATTGCTTCGGCACCGGCCGGGGCGGACGAGGGCGTCCGCCGCTACGCTAGCATATTCAATGCGAGTCTGGGGTTAGACTTCGGCTAATTCTTCTTCCAGTAACTGCTTGTTATAGAGGTCGGTGTAGTAACCGTTACGCGCCAGGAGTTGGTCGTGGGTGCCTTGCTCCACTATGCGTCCCTGGTGTAGGACGGCGATGGAGTCGGCGTTCCGGACGGTGGAAACGCGGTGGGAGATGAAGATGGTGGTGCGTCCGCGCATGATTTCGCGGAGATGGTTGAGGATTTTATCTTCGGTGTGGGTGTCGACGCTGGAGAGCGCATCGTCGAGGATGAGAATGCGCGGGCTGCGCAGCAGGGCGCGGGCGATGGCGGTGCGCTGTTTTTGGCCTCCGGAGAGAGTGATGCCGCGTTCGCCTACGGTAGTGTTGTAGCCCTCGGGAAAACTCTCGATGTCGTGGGCGATGTTGGCGGCTGTGGCGGCGGCTTTGATGTCGTCGAGCGAGGGCTCGCCGCCGGCGGCTGCGTCTTCGTTCTGTGAAACTTCATGCGAAACCCCGAAGGCGATGTTTTCGCGGATGGTGTCGCTGAAGAGGAAAGTCTCCTGCGGAACGAATCCAATGTGGCGGCGCAGGGCGTCGAGAGGGAAGTGCCGGACGGAGCGGCCGTCGATGAGAACCGTGCCGGGCTCGGCGTCGTAGATGCGCGGGATCAGGCTGACTAGCGTCGTCTTACCCGAGCCGGTGGGGCCGACGATGGCCAGGCTGGAGCCGGCGGGAATGCGCAGGTTGATGTCCTTAAGGATGGAGGTGCCGTTGTAGGCGAAGTTCAGATTGCGGAATTCGATTTCGCCAATAAGGCCACAAGCTTCGAGCTTCGAGCTTCGAGCAACCTGCTTGCTCATGGCTCGCGGCTCGCGGCTCGAAGTTTGGTTTTCGTCGGCGATTTCGGGTTGCTGAGTCAGGATTTCGTCGATGCGCGCCATGGACGCAGTTCCGCGCTGGAAGATGTTGATGACCCATCCTAAGGCGATAACCGGCCACGTCAGTTGCATCATGTAGGTGTTAAAGGCTACGAAGTCGCCTACGTTCATCTTTCCCGCGAGGACTTGCCTTCCGCCAAGCCACAGCACGATGACGACAGCGGCACCCAACATGAGTTCGAGCGTCGGCCAGAGCATTCCCATCAAGCGGACGAGGCCGAGGCTGCGGCGGATGTACTCCTGGTTGGCGCCCTCGAAGGCGGCGATCTCGGCTTGCTCCTGCACATAGGCGCGGATGACGCGCGCGCCGGAGAAATTTTCCTGGGCCCGGGCCGAGATGTCGGAGAACATGGCTTGAATGCGTTCGAAGCGCTCGTGAATGCGGCGTCCGAAATACTGAATAACGATGCTGGTGATGGGCAAGGGCAGAAAAGCGTAGAGGGTGAGCTTGGGGCTGATGGCGAGCATGAAGCCGAGAGCGCCCGCGGTGAAGACCAGTGTGTTGGCCGAGTACATGATGGCGGGGCCGAGCAGCATACGGATTGCGTTCAGGTCGTTGGTGGCGCGGGCCATGATGTCACCGGTGCGGTTGCGCTGGTAGTAGGAGTAGGAGAGACGCTCGAGGTGCGCGAACAGGTCGTTGCGCAGATCGAACTCGATGTCGCGCGAGATGCCGATGACCACCCAGCGCGTCAGAAACTGGAAGATGCCCTTGAGCAGCGCGATCGCGAGGATGAGCAGGGCGTAGGTTAGAAGTTTTTGGCGGGTCACGCCGGAGTGCAGATCGTTGACGGCGCGGCGGAGGACTTGTGGGAAGAGTATCCAGATTCCGTTATTGAATAGGACGCAGAGCGCGCCCCAGACCAGACCGCTGCGGTAGCGCTTCAGATACGGGACGAGAGGGAGTAGGCTCTTCGGCAGCATGACTTCTTGTAGATGAAATTGTAGCAGCGGCCGGTGCGGATTTTCGCAGCGGGGGCGCGAGGACTACGAAGGCGGCGGTGAGCAGCAATGCGGTCCAGAGCGACAGCATGCCGGCTGTGAACATCAATCCCGAGTAAAGCAGGTCGGCGCGTTCCATCGGTTTCTCCACTTCTCAAGGGCCGGGGAAAAAATCCGGGCGGGGACGGAGATTTGGGGTCTCCGTTTCCCACCCGGTTGGAGAGAAACTTTAGTGGAGACGGGGCAAGCCCCGTCTCTACAGTAAAGAGCTAGTCTTCGGGCGGAGGCGGTGGCCCATGCTTACCCATGCGCGCCTCGCGATTGGCCTCGATCTGAGTTAGTTTTGCTTTCTGATCGGCGGTCAGAATCTGCATGATTTCGGACTTGACGCGGGCGTGCTCGACCTGGAGTTCGATCATGGTCTGCGAGTTTTGTGTGGCCAGGGCGCGCGTCTTGGCTTCATCAAATGGGCCACTGGCCTCCAGAGCGCTCATAGCGGTGTGGTTTTGGCGCATCTGCTGCATCAGCGGCTGCAGGGTCGGCTTCTCCTTCTCGAAGATCGCCTTGACCTGGCTGTGTTGATCGCTGGTCAGATCGAGTTGCTTGAGCATGTGGTGAAAGTCGCCGCCGGGGCCGCCAAAACCGTGCGGACCTTGCGCAATCGCGGCTGCCACGGCTAGCAGTACAGCGGCGCCGATGGTGAGAATGCGGATACGAGTTGCTTTCATTGGAACTCCTTTGGACTTGCGTTCGATCTCATTTGGATCTCATGAAAGTCCGGGGGCAGCCCGAACGTCTCATGCAAATAAGAACACCGTTCCGGAAAATATGAGGTAAAGAGTCGGTCAAGCGCGGTAAAGTTTTGTAAAGAGAGCTACGAGCTTCGGGCTACGAGCTAACCCGGTTTGCTCGTGGCTCGTAGCTCGAAGCTCGCGGCCGTTTTAGCAATCACAAATCTTTACCCTCTAGTCAGTCGCGAAGGTGTTAGATGATAAGAAGAATGGATCACATACTGGTGGTGGATGACGACATTGAATTGTGCGGTCTGGTGCAGGAGTACCTGACGGCCGAGGGGTTCAGTCTGAAAGCTGTCCACGACGGCGAACAGGGACTGCAACAGGCTTTGACCAATGAATATGCGCTGGTGGTACTGGACGTCATGCTGCCGGGGATCAATGGCTTCGAAGTGTTGCGGCGGATTCGCAGCGTGTCGAAGATTCCGGTGCTGCTGCTGACGGCGCGCGGCGAGGATGTGGACCGCATTGTCGGATTAGAGATCGGGGCGGACGATTATCTTCCGAAGCCGTTTAACCCGCGGGAATTGGTGGCGCGAATTCGCGCCGTCTTGCGTCGCACTCGGCCAGCGCGAGCGGCAGACGCGGTGCCGGAAGTGCTGAGCGTCGGCGATGTGGAACTGGATCCGGCGACGCGGAACGTGACGCGGGCGGGGCAACCCGTCGATCTTACTTCGGTGGAGTTCAATCTGCTGGAAGTTCTGCTGCGTGAGGCGGGGCGAGTGGTCACGCGGGAGCGGCTGGTGAATGCCGTGCTCAGCCGGAAGTTCATGCCGTTCGATCGCAGCATCGACATGCACGTCAGCAAGGTGCGGCGGAAGCTGGGTGACTCGGAAGAGAACGGCGACCACATCAAAACGATTCGCGGCGTGGGCTACATGTTTGCGCGGCCGGCAGCGAAGGCGAAGAAATGAGTAAAGTTGCGAGCTGCGAGCCGCGAGCTTCGAGCAAACGGGTTGCCCGCAGCTCGTAGCTCGCAGCCTGGAGCTTGCTTAAAGCAGCTTACTTAGAAAAATGAAGAGCCTCTTCCTCAAGATTTTCCTGTCGTTCTGGGCGGCACAGGCGCTGTTTCTGGTGCTGGCGATTCTGGTGACGATCGCCCTGCAGCCGGCGCGCCATGGGATCGAGAGCCAGGGTCCGCAGATTCTGGCGGAAGTGGTGAATGCCTATCTCAGCGGCGGGGAGCACGCCGCCCACGAATACGTGGAAGAACTCTGGCGCACGCAGCACGTCTGGGCTTCGGTTTTCGATCCGTCAGGCCACGAGATTTCTGGACGGCATCCGCGGATGGAAGACATTCGGCCGGGCGGCCCGCCGGAGGATAGTGCGATGCGTGGCGGCCCGCCGCGCCGCCATGGGTGGATCGACAGTCTGCTGCCGGATCGTGTCATCCGGCAGGCGCTGACGCTGGATGGGAAGCGCTACACGCTGGTGTTGGTGCTGCCGCCGGGGCCGAGAGTGTTTTTCGGGCCGCATGACATCCCAGGCCTGGGAATCGGGATCGCGATTATTACGTCGGGACTGATGTGCTATCTGCTGGCCTGGTCGATGACGAGTCCGGTAACTCGTTTGCGGAAGGCGGCGCAGAGCCTGGCGGCGGGAGACTTGAGTGCGCGCGCGGGCGCACCCGCGAGCGGAAAGCGCGACGAACTGACGGAGTTGATGCGCGATTTCGACCGCATGGCCGAACGCATCGAAGGCCTGGTGGACTCGCAATCGCGGCTGCTGAAGGACGTTTCGCACGAGCTGCGGTCTCCGCTGGCCCGGCTCAGTGTCGCGCTCGGGCTAGCGCGGCAACGGGTCACGCCGGAAGTTGCGCCGGAACTCGAAAGCGCACTGAACCGGATCGAAGTGGAGGCGGACCGGCTGAATCAGCTGATCCAGCGTCTGCTGACTATTTCGCGGCTGGAGTCGGGAGCCGACGGTCTGCGCAAGACGCAGTTGTCCCTGCGCGAGTTGCTGGAGCAGGTGGCGCACGATGCCGAGTACGAAATTCCGGGGCGGGGATGCCGCGTGACGGCCGATGCCGGGGATGAATTTCTGGTGGAAGCCGACCCTGACCTGCTGCGCAGCGCGATGGAGAATGTGGTACGGAACGCTACGCGGTATACTGCTGAAGGCACGACTGTGGAGGTGCGACTGGAGCGGCGCCCGTCCGGGAAGGGCGGAGAAGAAGATATTGTTGTTCGCGTTCTCGACTCCGGCCCCGGCGTTCCCGATGAAGCGCTGCCCAAGATCTTTGAGCCCTTTTACCGGCTGGACGATGCCCGCAACCGGCAGACGGGTGGGGCGGGTCTGGGTTTGTCGATCGCGGATCGGGCGATCAGGCTGCACGGCGGGCAACTGCGCGCATCCAACCGCAAAGAAGGTGGGTTAGAGGTTGAGATACGGATTCCGGCTGCTCCCGGGGTTGCTGTTTAAGATTTGCTCTTCCCGCCAGTTCCTGATACACAAATATATTTCAGCCACAAGCTTCAGTCTCCGTGATGGCTGGCAGGGCATTGCCGGCGGACGGGAAGCGGCTGACTACTCCTTTGGAGAACTGATGTTGAAGAAATTAATAGGTGGAGTCGTTGCGCTCGTGGGCCTGTGCGCCCTGAGTTTGTTTCTGCTCAATTGCGGCAGTTCCTCGTCCCGGCCCTCGGGAGTTTTGTACGTGCTGACCCAGGGAACGAACAACGGGGGGCTTACCGGCATCGGGTACAACGTGACTTCCTTTTCCGTCGATCTTGATAACGGCAACCTGTCGCTGGTGAATTCGAATGCCAGCACGTGCCCGGGGGCGACTGCCAGCAATCCCTTCCCGTGCGGACCTCCACTGGATATTTTGCTCGACCCGACGGGCGCGAGTGCGTTCGTGCTGAATCAAGGTGTGCCGTGTCCCGAAGTGTTTAGCCAAGGGGCGTGGGTGTGCCAGTCTGGGTCCAATGCTCCGATTGCGCCCACGATTTACCCGTATACGGTGAACTCGGACGGGAGTTTGTCAGCGCCCGGCACGGCGGTGACTTGGACCTGCCCGGCCGGCGTCACACCCTGCACCTATAACGACTCTGCGGTCGCCATGGTGCGGGATGCCGGGGGACAGTTCCTGTTCGTGATCGATCAGGGCTCTTATCCTTGGCCAGGAACTGGGAACCCTCCGGTGTATTCGACCTGTCCGCATCCCCCCTCCGGGACTACCGACGTATGTCCTTCAATCTCGGTCTTTACCATAAACTCAAGCACTCTGACATTGGCCAGTGGAAGTCCGTTCTACCTGAGCAAGGTTCCGACCGCGCTTGCGCCCATTGCATTTACCCCGGCTAGCGGATCGGCCCAGGAGATTCTCTTTGTCACCAACAATCACGACATCTGCACGACCGGATGCAGTCCTCTGAACAATGACAACACGGTGAGCGTGTATACCGTGAGTTCATCGGGTGTGCTGACCGAGCAAGCGAATTCGCCTTATGCCATTGCCGCGACCGACCCCATCTCGATCTTCCCGGTCAATACCACCATAGCGGGACAGAATGTCGGCGGTCTGTTTGTGTATGTGGGCAATGAGGACCCGAATGGCGGACATATTTATCCGTTCCAGGTGTGCACGGTGGTCAACAATGGGGGCTGCACGTCGACGGATGTGCAAAACAACCTGCTGACTCCGCTGGCCACGTGCCCGCAAGGGGTTTGCACGAATGTGCCGCCGACCAATGTGGGGCAGGACCCAGTTCAAATGCTGGTGGACCCGACGAACAATTTTCTCTACGAATTGAACGAAGGGTCGAACCAGATATCCGCATTTCGCATCACCACGACGACAGGCACCCTGAGTGCGCTAAGCCCGGCGACGCAGCCGACGGGAACACAGCCGGTGTCGATGGCGATGCACCCAAGCGTCAACAATACCGGCCAGTTTCTCTACGTGTCGAACGCTGTATCGGGCAACATTACCGGCTTTACGCTGAGCACGACGAGCGGAGCCATGAGCGCTCTATCTCCGGTGATTGCCCCGGCGTCGCCGAGCGGGATCGCGGTGCACTAGATTAGAGCATTGAATCATTTGGTCATTGAACCGTTGAATCATTGAAGACCCAAGTTCCCGGCGGGTTTTCAATGACTCAATGAGTTAAGGATTCAATGACTCAATGGCTAGGTTGGCATCCTCAGAATTAAATAGCCCCCGATGCAGCCGAAGACCAGGTCTGGAGACCAGGCAGCCACGGCGGGCGGAAGCTGACTGAAATTACCCATCGCTTCGAACAGGCCAGAAATTATAAAGTAGACAGCGCCGATGCCGATGGCGGTCGCAACTCCGGCGAGCGCCGAACGCTTGCCCGCGGAAAGCGCGAAGGGGATAGCGAGGACGGCCATCACCAGCGTGATCAGCGGGTAGGCAATCTTCTTCTGCAGTTGCACGCGCAGGCGCACCACGTCGAAGCCGCTCTGCTCGAGATCGTGAATGTAGCTGTGTAGTTCCTCATAGCTCATTTCCGACGACTGCTTAATCTCCTTCTTGAAGTAGGCGGGCGCTTCCGCCAGTTCGGGGAAGGTGGCGGCGTCGAACCTGCGATAATTCTCGATGGCAGAGCCGTTCAGGTTTCGCTCCCACCCTTGCTCATAAACCCATCGGCCCATGGAGGGCGACCAGTGCGCGCGGTCGGCGGTGATCCGGTGCGTGATCTGGAAAGTGTGCGGATCGAACTGGAATATAGAAATGCCGCCGAAAACATCGCGTTCGGGATCGAAGAATTGATAGTAATAAATATCGGAGTGCTGGCCGAAGATCCACTTGCGGTCGGGGCGCAGGTAGGTTTGCGCTGGCTTGCCCTTGATTTCGTTGCGGAGCGCGTCCTGACGCTTGTTGGTGTACGGGAGATAGAGTTGGTCGGACAGAAAGAGCACGCCCGCGACCAGCGTGGATGCGATCAGCACCGGGACGACGATGCGGTAAAGGCTGATGCCGGTGGCCTTAATGGCCGTGATCTCGTTGGAGCGCTGCAGCAGTCCGAACGTAATCAGCACCGCCAGCAGCATGCTGAGAGGCGTGGTGTTGTACAGAAAATACGGCACTACGTTCAGCAGGTATTCGCCCACGGTGAGCGGCGAGACCTGGTTCCGCAGGATGTCGCTGAGCAACTCGAACAGGGTGAAGACCAGCAGCAGCATCAGGAAAGCGGCGACGATCATGGCCAGGTAGAGGGCAAAGTCGCGCAGCACATAATCGTCGAGGATGGTGGGGAAATCGAGATTGAACAAGTGCCAGCGCCGCGGCCAGCGGGTGAGGACGCCTTCGCGAAGGGCCGGACGAGGCGCCTTGCCGTTCGCTTGCAGCCCCGGGGCCGAGTATGCCGGCGAAGTATGCGAACGGCTGAACCCCGCCGTCAACCTCGAGCTCTTAAACCAGGAGCGGAACGCGGTCAGTTCGATGGGGCGGCGTTCCGATTGCCAGAGCAGAAAAACTCCTCCCACAAAGAACACGAAGTCGGCGAGCCAAACCCCGGCGGCAGGTGAGAGGCGTCCCTGTTTCGCGAAAGACACGCCGATCAAAGAAATTGAATAGTAGAGAAAGACCAGCAGAATGGTCACGACGAATCCGCTGGACTTGCCGCCCTTTTTCGACGAGAGGCCTAGGGGAATGCCGACCAGGGCAAGAACGATGCAGGCGGTCGGCAGCGCGAGCCGGCGATGGTATTCGATCAGGTGCCAGCGGCGGGAGACCGGGTCGGCCGTGCGCGCGATGCGCAGGAGATCCGCAACCTTGAGTTCAGTCAGCGATGTGGGTTCGTGTTCCTGGCTGTTTTGTGACGGCGGGATCTGGATCGGAATATCCGTGGTATGGAAAGTTGAAATCTGGTACTGGTCCGGATTCTTGGGGTCGGTTTCGTGAGTGGAACCATTGGTGAGATGTAAATCGAGAGTGTCGGGCCCCTGGCTGACGAGCATGCCCTCGCGGGCCAGGCTGATGCGAGGCGCGGACGGATCGGCCAAATCGGCGAGGAACACGCCCTTCCAGAGCGATCCGCCGGACATGGCCTTGACGTCTTGCACGTAGAGAATGGCCTTCGGGAATCCCTCGTAGAACACGCGAGGTTGGACTTCGAAAGATGCCTGAGAAGATTTGAGGCGGTTCTGGAGTTCTCCCAGGGCCGCTTGCGAGCGGGGCGCGAGATAGACGCTGTTGCCGAGCGCGAGCAGCCACGCGACGACTACAAAGATGGAGATGACGCGCAGGAAGGTCCACACGCCCAGTCCGCTGGCGCGCATGGCGGTGATTTCGCTGTCGGCGGCCAGACGGCTGAGTCCGATGAGGATGCCCACCAGCACGCCCATGGGAATGGTATAGGTGAGCGCAACCGGGACGGTGAAGAAAAAGATTTCCGCAACACTCGGCAGTGGAGCACTGTTGCGGACCACCAGTTCGAGGATGGGGCCGAGAGCGCGTGTAAACAGGACGAAAGTGAAAACCGCCGCGCCGATCAGCGCGTGGGAGACGACTTCTCCCAGAATGTAGCGGGTGAGGATGCGCATCCGCAAGGTTGGTAGACTCAACTGCGAGTCTAGCATGAGAAGGGAAGGGAATGAGTGACGGATGCGCTCCTCAATCGCCGAAGTTCCGAGCGCACCTGACTGGTTTATAGGAGCGACCCTCACCGCCCACTATAATGGGCTTTCAGTCCCTGCTTTCTCCGGCGCACTTCCAAGTTGGGAACTTCCACGTTAGAAGCAACGGTATGAACGGCAGCAAAGTTCGTCAGACAATTCGGCGGCTGTGGAAGAACCGAGGGTTTTCGTTGTCGGTGGTTTTGACGCTGGGGCTGGGAATCGGGGCGACGGTCTCTGTCTTCAGCATCATCTACGCGGTGATGATACAGCCACTGCCGTACGCCGATCCGACGCATCTAGTCGGCGTTTTTCAGAGCAAGATCGCGAATGACGAAGCCGACCTCGATGGCTTTTCTCCGGCTAACTTTCTGGATTTTCGCGAGCGGAACCATGCTTTCACCGACCTCGCGGCTTCTTGTGGTTTCAACTACAACTTGACCGGCAACGGCGAACCTAGACATTTGCGTGGAGTTGCGGCCTCCTCCAGTCTTTTCACCGTTCTTGGCGTTCCCCCCATGCTGGGACGTACCTTTTTGCCGGACGAGGATAGTTATTCGTCGCCGCATGTGGTTCTTCTAGGGCACCACCTTTGGTCGGGAGAGTTCCGCGGCGACCCGCAGATTGTTGGCCGTACGATCTCTTTGAACGGCGATCCTTACTATGTCGTCGGTGTCATGCCGCGCGGGTTCCGTCCGCTGGACGATAACGAGACTGACCTGTGGATACCCTTGCAGCAGCAGATTCGCCCCGATCGCATGTTGTGGCGCGATCAGTCATTTCTGCAAGTCGTGGGCAGGTTGCGCCCTGGCGTGACGCTGGATCAGGCTCGCGCCGACATGAATCGCATTGCATCACAATTACATGCGCAATATCCGAATTCGGACAATGGTTCGGGCGCCGTGGTGATGCGTCTGCAACAGGCCCTGGTTGGCGACATGAAGCAATCTCTGATGCTTGCACTTGGCATTGTCGTGCTCGTGTTGCTGATCGCGAGTTCCAACGTCGCTATTTTGATGCTGGCTCGAGTTAGCGGACGCACGCGCGAATTGGCGGTGCGCATGGCCCTCGGCGCGAGCGCATCGCAAATCCTCGGCGAAGTGCTGGCGGAGAGCCTGATTCTAGGCTTGGTCTCCGGTTTGCTGGGAGTTTTCCTGGCGTTGATGGGCGGCAAGATATTCCTCCATTTTGCCCCGGGCAACGGCCTTTTCACATTGATTCAGATCAATCCCGCGGTTTTGGCATTTGCCGTGGCCGTCTCGCTGATTGTTGGACTTGGCTTTGGCTTGCTGCCGGCGCTGAAGGTGCTGGGGACCGACGTTCAACACATACTACGCAGCGCGGGTAACGCAACGACCATGGACGCGGGAGGGCGTTTTCTCCGCCATGCGCTGGTCACGGGCGAGATTTCTCTTTCCATCGTGCTGCTGATTGGCACCGGGCTGTTGCTGCGCAGCATGATGAATTTGCAGCATCAGCCGCTCGGCTTTCGCGCGGATCGTGTGCTCACCAACTGGATTGGGCTGCCGCGCATCCGCTATCAAAATAACGAAGATGAAGTCAGTTTTTTTGCTCGCGTGGAGCAAAACTTGCGCCAGTCGCCGGGAGTGGAGGCGGTTGGCATGGTCTATCCATTGCCCATGCAGGGGAGGGATTTCTGGACAAGCTTCACCCTGGCAGGAAGAAACGCAAATCCTGGCGAGTATGAGGCAGCCTCGCTGCGTTTTATGGATTCTGGATATCTTCAAGTACTGAAGATTCCGATACTGGACGGACGCAATTTCACCGACGCGGACGATACCAAGGCGCAGCCCGTGACCATTGTCAGCGAATCTTTCGCGCACAAGTATTGGCCAGAGAATGAGGCCGAGGCCATTGGACACTACATCACGGTCCTTCGCGACCCCGCCGTTCCGCGTCGCATAGTAGGTATTGTCGCGGATGTGCGGAGTTCGGTGGACGAAGATCTGCTGCCAACCATCTATGTTTCCTACAAACAAATGCCCTTTCAATCGATGCAGATCGTTTTGTTGTCCCGCGATGGGTCGGGCGCGGCCTTGGCCACGATTCGCCGGGCGATACAGAGCGTCGATCCGGAGCAACCGGTTGACGATGTTGGCTCCATGGAGGAAGTCGTTCATGATGCGTTGGATCCCTGGAGATTCGCGCTTTGGCTGCTGGGCGGACTGGCCGGGGTGGCGATCGTCCTGACGGCGGTTGGATTGTTCGCGGTAATTTCTTACTTAGTGCGGGAGAGGACAAAGGAATTGGGCCTGAGAATGGCCATTGGAGCCAGTCCGGGGAACGTCATGAAATTGGTATTGAGGCAGAGTTTGAAGTTGGCGCTGATCGGGACTGGAATCGGATTGGCGCTTACGTTCGCAGTCGCGCGCTTGATGACCAGCATGGTGTACGCAATTCGCCCGAACGATCCTGCAACCTTCCTTATCGTTGCGTTTACGGTCGCTGCCATTTCGGTCCTGGCAGCCTATATTCCGGCGCGCAGGGCCGCGCGGATCGAACCGTTGGCCGCCCTCCGAGAAGAGTAGAGACAGCGCGGCCGATCGCTGGGCCGACCTCTCGCGCGACTTCCGCACTACTCTCTTTTTAGAAACAGCGCGCCCAGCGGCGGCAGCGTGAGACTCAATGAATACGGTCGGCCGTGCTTTTTCTCGGGGAGGGCCTGGACCCCTCCCGCGTTGCCCATATCGGTGCCCCCATATTCGCGGGCGTCGCTGTTGAGAAGTTCTTTCCAGTAGCCGCCCTCGGGCACGCCAATCATGTATCCCAGTCTGGGCACGGGCGTGAAGTTGCACACCACGAGGACAGGATTGTCGCCGGGCTTGCCTTTGCGCAGCAGCGAGATGATGCTGGCCTGTGCGTCATTGCAGTCCACCCATTCAAACCCCATGGGATCGTTATCGAACCAGTGCAGCGCGGGTTCGCTGCGATAGAGCCGGTTGAGTTGCTCGACCCAGGTCATGAGCCCGCGATGCACGGGGTATTGCAGCACGTTCCAGTCGAGACTGCGATCGTGCGACCACTCGCTGACCTGGCCGAACTCGCAGCCCATAAAGATCAGTTTCTTGGCGGGCTGGGCAAACATGTAGCCGAAGAGCAGGCGCAGGTTGGCGAATCTCTGCCACTCGTCGCCCGGCATTTTTCCGATCAACGAACCTTTTCCGTGCACCACCTCATCGTGGCTCAGGGGCAACACGAAATTTTCGTGAAACGCGTAGAGCATGCGAAAGGTCAGCTGGTTCTGGTGATACTGGCGATGGATGGGATCGTCTTGAAAATAGCTGAGCGTGTCGTGCATCCATCCCATATCCCACTTCAAGCCGAACCCCAGACCGCCGAGATGGGTGGGCCGCGAAACCATGGCGTAGGCGGTGGACTCCTCCGCGTAGGTCTGAATGTCGGGGTGCTCCTTGTAAGCTTCGTGGTTAAACTGGCGCAGAAAGTCGATGGCTTCGAGGTTCTCGCGTCCGCCATACTTATTGGGAATCCATTCACCTTGCTTGCGCGAATAGTCGAGATAGAGCATGGAAGCGACGGCATCCACGCGCAGGCCGTCGGCATGATATTTGTCCAGCCAGAACATGGCGCTCGACATCAGGAAGCTGCGCACTTCGGTGCGGCCGTAGTTGAAGATCATCGTCTTCCAATCGGGATGGAAGCCCTGGCGTGAGTCGGAGTGCTCGAACAGGTGAGTGCCGTCGAAAAACGCAAGGCCGTGGCCGTCGGCAGGGAAGTGCGATGGAACCCAGTCGAGAATGACGCCGATGTTGTGCTGATGCAGGTAGTCCACGAAGTACATGAAATCCTGCGGAGTGCCGTAGCGCGCCGTCGGTGCGAAGTAGCCGGTGGTCTGATATCCCCAGGAACCGTAGAACGGATGCTCCATGATCGGGAGCAGTTCCACATGGGTGAATCCCAGCTTATTGACGTGGTCGGCGAGGCGCGGCGCGAGCTCGCGATAGGTGAGCGAACGATTGTGCTCTTCGGGGACGCGCATCCAGGAGCCGAGGTGAACTTCGTAGATGGAGATGGGGGCGTGCAGGGAGTTGTCGGCGGCGCGTTTTTCAAGATAGCCAGCGTCGTTCCAGGTGTAGTCGAGATCCCAGACCACAGAAGCGGTGCGCGGCGGCTTCTCGGTGAAAAGGCCCACCGGGTCGGCTTTTTCAGTCTCGTGCCCGTGTTTATTGGACTCGATATGGAATTTGTATAACGCGCCCTTGCCGACGCCAGCGATAAAACCTTCCCAGATTCCCGACGAACCGCGAGGCTGGAGCTGGTGGGATTTCGGGTTCCATCCGTTGAAGCCGCCGGTCACTGACACACGGCGCGCGTTGGGAGCCCAGACGCTGAAGACGGTGCCCGTGGTTCCATCGTGTTCCGCAAGGTGCGCGCCCATCTTGTTGTAAATGCGATAGTGGGTGCCTTCGTTGAATAAATAGAAATCCTCGGCGGTCAGCAGGGAAACGTCATAGCGGACCGGATATACTTCCGGACTTGGAGTTGTCTGGGTCATGGTTTCACTTTCCGGTCTAGTTTAGTCCAATTCGGTCGTTAGTCGCTGGTCGTTGGCAGCCGAATGCGGAGAAGTTGGAGTGAAGCCGCGGCGTCCATGTGTTGCCGACAAGCGGTGAACGACTAGCGACCAGCGACTAACGACGACTTTCCCGTTTCGCCCGCGCCCAGCCCTCTTTCACGCTTTGCCGCGCCCGACCCAGCGCCAGCGCATCCGCGGGCACATCTTCGGTGATGCAGCTCGCCGCCGCGACGTAGGCGCCGCGTCCAATCTTTACCGGCGCGACCAGCGTCGAGTCGCTGCCGATGAACACGCCATCTTCGATGACCGTCTTGTGCTTCTTCACGCCATCGTAATTGCAGGTGATGGTGCCGGCTCCGACGTTCACGCCTTCGCCGATTTCCGCATCGCCCAGATAGCTGAGGTGGTTCGCCTTCGATCCCTTGCCCAGCTTGATTTTCTTGGTCTCGACGAAGTTCCCAAGATGAGCGCCTTCGCCCACCTCAGTTCCGGGGCGCATGTGAGTGTACGGTCCGAGGACAGCTCCTGCGCCCACGCGCGAGTCTTCCATGATCGTGCCCGGACGCACCGTGACTCGATCGCCAAGGATGGAATTCGCGATCACGCTGTAGGAGCGTATGCGGCAATCCGCGCCAATCTTCGTATTGCCCAGCAACTGCACGAAGGGCTCGATCACGGTGTCGGCGCCAACTTCCACGTCGCTGTCAATGACGCAGGTATGCGGATAGAAGATCGTGACGCCCTCATCCAACAGTTCGCGGCACTTGGTCAGCCGCAGCCGCACATCCAGCATCATCATTTCGGCGCGGGTGTTGCTGCCGAGCACTTCGCTCGCATCTTCAGTTTTAATCACGACCACCTTCTTGCGCGCGCGGTGAAGTACTTCCGCCATATCAGTGAGGTAGTACTCGCCGTGCGGGTTCGCAGTGGAAAGACGGTCGATATGCTCGTACAGGGCGGGCGTGGCGAAAGCGTAGAACCCGGAATTGATCTCGCGGATATTCTTCTGCCGCGGGGTGGCGGACTTTTCTTCGACGATCGCCTGTACTTCGACTCTTCCACCCTTGCGGATCACGCGCCCATATCCATAAGGATTGTCGAGATCGGCGCTGAGCAAAGTCATCGCCGCTTTCTGGGCGGCGTGGAAGTCGCTGAGCTTCCGAATGGTTTCGGCGGTAATCAGCGGAGCGTCTCCGGAAAGCACGACGACCTGATCATACTTATCGCCCGAGAACGCCGCGCGCGCTACCATGAGCGCGTGTCCGGTGCCACGCTGTTCGGCTTGCACGACGAAGTTCACGCCCGTACCGGCGAGCGCCTCACGCACAAGCTCTGCCTCGTGGCCGATGATCACGAAGATGTCCTTGGCCGGCACGACTTTTTTCGCCGTAGCAATCACGTGCGCCAGGATCGGCTTGCCGCCGACTTCGTGCAGAACCTTGGGATGTTTCGACTTGAGCCGAGTGCCTTTGCCCGCCGCCATAATCGCGATGGCAACGCGCGGGCGGGCCGGACTCGATAGGGAAGATTTCGCTTTGGTCTTTGAGGTATTTGCCATGCTCAGCCAATATACCGCGAACGCCAACGGGGAGACTCGTCCCATGTCTCGCCGATGGAGAACCAGGCGTCCTCGCCCGGCCGCCCAACTGGACGGGCGAGGCGCCCGTCACTCCACAAATCAACTACGAATCGGCTGCCGCCCCTGGGCTTGCGCCATCAGCGCCATCAGATCCTGGGCGACGCGACCGGTGGCGTGCCGCGCTACTGCTCCCTCTTCCAGATAATCCCCCAGCACCGGGCACACGCCGAGGGCCTCGATCGCTTCCAGATCCACGGCGATCTGCGAAGCTCCTTCCAGCGCATACTTGGCCTTCATCTCGGGGGATGCCGGCTTGCGATTGATCAGGGCATAGTCGAACAACTGGACGCCAGCGTGGCTGTTGAGGGCGCGAATGTGATCCGCCGCGCTTAAACTAAGACTTTCATTGACCTGCGTCATCAAGTTGCAAATGAATATCTTAATGGCATGGGAGTCAAGAATCGCTTCCGGGATTCCGCGCACCAGCAGGTTTGGAATCAGGCTGGTGAACAACGAGCCGGGGCCGATCGTGATCAGGTCGGCGCTGGCGATTGCCTCCAGCGTCTGGGGAAGCGGCTCCACGTCGTGGGGCACCAGGACGAGTTCTCGAATCTTGCCCTTGCTGGCCGTGATGCGCGTTTCACCGCGCACTCGCGTCCCGTCTTCCATCAAGGCTTCCAGTTCCACGCTCGACATGGTGGCCGGATAGATATGGCCGCGTGTGAGCAGAACTTCCGAGGATACACGTATCGCCTCCGCAAAGTCTCCGGTGATGGAAGTCAGCGCCGCCAGAAAAAGATTTCCGAAGCTGTGGCCTTCCAGGCCCGATCCCTTCTGAAAACGATGCTGGAACAGTCTCGAGAGCAGGGCTTCATCTTCGGAGAGGGCAACGATGCAATTGCGCACGTCGCCTGGAGGAAGCATATTGAACTCTTTGCGCAGACGGCCGCTCGATCCACCATCGTCGCTCACCGTCACCACGCCACACAATTCGCGAATGGTGGGCTGGCCGGAGGTGGCCAGCGTAGGCGTCAGGACGTAGTTCTTCAACCCCTTCAGCAGCGTGGAGAGGCCGGTGCCCCCACCGATTGCGACCACGCGCAGCTCGGGGCCAGCCTTGCCGGTTTCAGGTGAGTTCGTGCGCAACTGGGGGAGCATACCGCCTCAAATATTGAATCATTGAGTCATTATGGTCATTGAATCATTGTGTAAACCGCTGGGACTTAGGTTTTCAATGATTCAATACCTCAATGATTCAATGACTCAATCGACGTAAGCTTGGCAGCTAGTTTGGGCCGCTAGTACGCGCTCGATTCTTCTGCGTGCGGATCAGATTCCTCGGCGCCCGGATCCGGATACAACAGCTCGGTGAAGCGCGGATCCTCGGCCAGATTCTGAAAGTCGCCGTCATTCCGTGCCTGGAAGCGCAGCGACGGTTTCACCTGAATGGCCTCGTTCAGAGTCTTAAGCGATTCTTCGACGTGACCGGTCAGGCAATGCAACGCGGCCAGCCCGTACAGAACGAAGTCCGCCTTGGGATTCTGCTTCAGGAGTTTGTCGAACTGCTCGCGCGCCGCCACGTAGTCACCCGTGTTGATCAGCGACACGGCGTAGTCGTAATGCTCTTCCGTGGTCTTGAATTGCAGCGCAGGCGTATCCAGATGCTTGTCGCAGGTGAGGATGTGCACCTGGGCCCGATCGACGAAGGACTTGTTCGGTCCGCTCAATACTTTTTGCAGGTAGCCTTTGGCCTTTTCAAACTTGTGCTCCTGCAGCGCGCGCAGTCCGGATTCGTAGTTCTGCACCGCCTGTATGTGCCGTGGATCTTCCGCCGCTTGTTTCTTGGGGGTTATCTTCAGTGCCATCAAACCGCCTCTGTTTCAGGATTGAACTGGAAAAGCTCGGAATCGAACGTCGCGCAAACCAGCGCGCGCGACGCACAACCTCAACCTTATATTTTACCTGAAGACGCGGGATTGGCGAGTCACTGGGCGGGTTCGGGTCGTGGGGGACTCGGCGTTCATCAGCCATCTCAAAACTAAACAGTCGACTAGCGGAGCCCCGGGTATCGCATCGACATACTCTCAAGCTTGTCATCCCGAACGAAGTGAGGGATCTGCATTTGGCGCCAAACTCCAGATCCCTCACTTCGTTCGGGATGACAATTCAGAAAAAGCTATCCCAAAACTCCGCCCTCACCCCAGCTTCTCAAACAACAAACAAATCGTTTCAATCCCGCGATAAAAATTCGGAATGTGGAACTTCTCGTTTGGCGCGTGCAGATTGTCGTCGGGAAGGCCGAAGCCCATCATCACCGAGGGAATCTTCAGCACGTCTTGGAAATCGGTCACGATCGGAATCGATCCGCCAGAGCGTATGAACACGGTTTCTTTCTTGAACGTGTCGTGCAGCGCTTCGGTCGCCGCTTTGATGAAGCGGTTATCTGTGCCCACCACCGATGCGGGGCCCTTGCTCCAAACCTTGATCTTGAGCTCGATCCCCTTGGGCGTGAGTTTCTTGACGAACGCCGTGTAGCGCTTCAGGATGTCTTCAGAATCCTGATTGGGCACGAGGCGCATGGAAACCTTCGCCGACGCTTTCGCCGGAATCACCGTCTTCGCGCCCACAGCCACAAACCCACCCGGAATGCCGTGCACTTCGAGCGTCGGACGCGCCCACGTCCGGTAGAGCACCGAATATCCCGGCTCGCCGGTCAGCACCTTGGAGCCGACTTCGGTCTTGCGATAATGCTCTTCGTTGAAGGGCAGCCGCTTCCAGGCCTTCAACTCATCTTTGCTGGGCGCTTTCACGTTTTTGTAAAAGCCGGGGATCAGCACCTTCCCCTTCGCATCCTTGAGCTTGCTAATGATCTCGATCAGCGCAAACAGCGGATTCGGCGCCGCGCCGCCATACACGCCGGAGTGCAGGTCGGTCTTTGCCCCAACCGCTTCAATCTCGGTGTACACCAGGCCACGCAGGCCGACGCATAGAGTAGGGATATCGGGCGCAAACAATTCCGTATCGCAGACCAGCGCGAAATCCGCCTTCAATTTCGCCTTCTGCTTGCGGACGTACTCGGCAATCGATTCGCCGCCGGTTTCTTCTTCGCCTTCAAAAATAATCTTGACGTTGATCGGCAGCTTGCCCCCGTTGGCCTGCATCAAGGACTCGAGCGCCTTCACTTCCATCCAGAGCTGTCCTTTGTCGTCGACCGCGCCGCGGGCGTAAATATTATTGTTGCGCTCAGTCGGCTCAAAGGGCGGCGTCTTCCATTCGTCCACGGGATCGGGCGGCTGCACGTCATAATGTGCATACATCAAAACGGTGGGCTTGCCGGGAGCGTGTAGCCAGTCGGCGTAGAGCAGGGGATGCCCCTGGGTGGGGATGACCTCGACATTGTCCATCCCAATGCGGCGCAGTTCGGCGGCAATAAATTCTGCCGCCTTCAGCACATCGCCCTTATGTTCATCGAGCGTGCTGACGCTGGGGATGCGGAGAAGCGCCTTCAGTTCGTCGAGAAAACGCGGCTGATTATTACGGGCAAAATCGACTGCCGGGGAAGCCATAGTCTGTTGCCTTTCTGGCGCGCTGGGCGCGGGTCCTGTGAGTCACCGCCGAAAACGGTTCAGTATATACCCGAGTGGCGGCTTGATCCCAACGCACCGGACAGAGCGTATCGCAGCTCACTGACGTGCTCTTGTCGCTATGTTAAGCTTCGCCTTCAAACCTGAACAAGATCGGTGAGGAGGGAATCATGTTTGGAGGTCTGCTTTTGGTCGTGTGTGTCATCCTGCAGTTTCATTCTCATGATGCCATTCCGTGGTACATCTGGGTGCTGGCAGTGGTCGCGCAGTGTGTTGCTTTCGGCGAGCCAGCGATGAAAGCTGCTGCGAAAAAGAGCTGAGCGGGTAAGCGGTTTGCGCAGTCGTTGGTGAGATGGGATTTTTTTCGCAACTACTTTGAAGCATGCCGGTTCGAACCAGTCGCGACAGGTTCACGGCAACGAGCGTTCCAAACGTTAGGAGTTACCAACCGCACCGTGATGTCTAGCTTGTCCATTTCCATGCCGATCGGCTGAGACCCTGCCGCGACGGGTGCGTTCTCAACGATGTCGAGCGCATCGGCTACGGTCTGAAACGGCACCCCATCGTCGGCAACGAGATCTAGCGTGCGTTGCTCTCGCACTCTGTAAATCTCTGATAAACGACCTGCCAGACCGTTCCAATCTTCCTGCTCTTCATTAAGCAAGAGTTTGCCTGCATCGGTTATGTGCAGAAGGGTGACTCGGTCGTTAGCACAATTTTCGCAGCAGGATGGGGCGAGTCTGACGCCAAAGCTGTGCCGCTTGGCTCGCGAGGAGAAAAAAATGGCATCCACACCAAAACGATAATAGCAAGACCCGGCGCTGCTATAACTGCAAATGGAAGCTGCGAGAACCGCGTCGTGAGTGGGAGCTTCCGCGCGACCGGAACGTATTGGCTCTTTAGCTGCGCGATACGAGGGATTTCGCTTTCGAGCGGGTCTATGCGCACTCGGAGATAGTTGTATGACCATGCTGCCGGAACAGCCACGAGCAGTCCCGCGGCGGTTGTGATAAGCGACGCGGCTGTGTATGTGGTCAGCATTACCAGTGCCGCATGTTTCTCCAAGTCGAAGCCCCTGAATACGCTCAGAAGTCCGATGCATGTGCCTGCAAGCCCGAGGTATGGGGCGGTGGAGGCAATGGATTTGATATTGCCCACCTTAACGCTCAAATCGGCGGCGAGTTTTCTCCGAGTGCGCTGAAATGCAGGACTGGCGGTGTCAGTTTCTGTCTCACGCCGAGCTATGTGGTAGCGATAGGAAACGTGGATGACAACAGCAACGACATAAGCGAGCATGAGCGCAAGCACGATGACATCGAGGCGCGTAATCCAGTTCATCCAGCGCCATAAGTAACCGACACTCCACTCACACCCGGACGATTGCCACGAGTTGAGACAGACTCCGTGCATCAGGAGAGGCGCACTTCCTCGGTGGCTGCCTTCATTAGCGTTGGTGCCTTCATTAACAAAGACACCAGACCCACTGTTCTGGTTCCATAATCGAAATCAGCAATTTCACCAACTATCCCAAAAACCGCTTCCCCCCGGCAAATTCTAGCTTCGAAACCTCGCTGCCGCGAAGGCGCTCAAATCCAGTTCTGGCCTCTCCCCGGCAATCATTTGCCCCATGACCTTCGCGGTCACTGGCGCCAGCAGAATTCCATCTCGAAAATGTCCGGTTGCGACAAAATATCCAGGCGTCGGCGTTGCACCCAGAATCGGCAGCCCGTCGGGCGTTCCCGGACGCAGTCCTGCCCACGCTTCCAGAATGCGCGCTTCGGCGAATTTCGGAACCAGATCAATCGCCGCCTGCCGCAATTTCTGGATCGTCTCCGGCACCGTTTGCTTGTCGAATCCCGCTTCTTCCACGGTCGCCCCGATCAGCATCCGCCCGTCGCTGCGCGGGATCAAGTAAACGTCGGGCGTGCGTATGACATGGCGCACCAGTTCTTTCTGCGGCATGGCGACGCACAGCATTTGCCCTTTGACGGGCCGCGTCGGGACTGGGTGCGATCCGATCTGCCCCGCCCAGGCTCCGGCGCAATTCACCACGATGCCCGCAGCAAATTGCGTCTTGTTGGTGCGGACGCCAAAAGCCTTGCCGGACGCCACTTCCACGCCCAGCACCTGGTCGCCGGACGAGAAATCAATGCCGCGGCGTCGTGAAGCGGCGATGGCGGCTGTGGTCAGATCGCGAGGATCAACGCAGCGTTCATTCACAAACATAGGAGTCAGGCGCGGAGTCCCATTCGAAATCCGCAGCGCCGGTTCGAGTTCCGCAAGCGGTCGCGGCAGAAGATAAGCTTGTGTGGTGGCGGGGCTTTTCCCCGTCTCCACACGAGTCAATACGATTGTCCCCACCGATCGCAGATCAATCTTCACCCCCGACTCATCCTCAAGTTCACGCACGAACTCGGGATACATACGGGCGCTCGCCGCCGCGAGTTCTCGCAGCCCGAGCGGTGTTTCGAGGGGAAAGTCGGCTAACATGCCGCCCGCTGCCCAGGACGCCTCGCGTCCCGGTTCGCCTTTCTCCACCACCAGCACGCGCAGCCCTTGTTTGTTCAGTTCAATCGCCAGCGACAGCCCGATGATGCCCGCCCCGACGACGATCGCGTCCCAGCTCTTCACGCCCTTATTTTAGCGGCTGCCCAGCGTCTGGCGTTTTTCGAGACGTGGCTGCTACCTCCGGCCTAGAACCTGAAACGCAATTGACAGCCGCGCGTATCGCGCAAACAATAAGCTCTACAGTCCACTTCAACCGGAGGCCAACCCTTATGTCTGAAGGCGAGCAACCAACCGTCTATCATCCCGAGCCGCAGAGCAATGTCGGGAAATGGATTCTTATCGCGCTGGCGATTGTCTATGTCGGTGCATCGGCATTTTTCATCTACGATCAGCACGCCAAACTCGACAAAGTCACGCAAGCTCAAGCCGTGAGTGACAAACAAATTGGCGATCTCACCAAGCGCATGCAATCCGCCGAAGCCGATTCTGAGACCTTGGCGCAACAGCTAGGCATGACCAAGAAGGAATTGGCGACGCGCGCCGCCGAACTACAGCGCGCGCAACAAGCCGCATCGGCATCCGCAGCGGCACGCATTGCGGCACAGGCGGAGGAAGAGAAAAAAGATGTGGGCGCGGTTTCCGGAGAAGTTGGAGCCGTGAAGACCGACGTCGGCGGCGTGAAGACCGACGTGGCCGCCACCAAGGCGTCGCTCGAGGCAACCATTGCGAAACTGCAGAGCACGGTCGGCGATCTCAACGTGCAGAGCGGACTGATCGCCAACACGCGCGGCGATCTGGAAGCTCTTAAACATAAGGGCGATCGGCAATACTACGAGTTCACCTTATTGAAAGGATCCAAGCCGCAGGCCTTCTCGACCGTGGCCTTGCAACTCAAGAAAACTGATCCAAAGCGCGGCAAGTACTCGCTGGACGTCACCGCCGACGACAAAACCATTGAGAAAAAAGACAGAAACCAGAGCGAGCCGGTGCAGTTCTATACCGGACGCGATCACATGCTCTATGAACTCGTGGTCTGGACGGTGGACAAGAACAAGGTCACCGGCTATCTGAGCACGCCGAAGAACGCGCCGATACCGGTCTCCGCTACGCAGCAGTAGCGGCGGGACGCGCGGTTTTCGCAGGTCCAGCCGCGTGCACCCCACACATTCGCGGTCTTTGCGAATGTGTGGGGTGTACGCGCAACCGGGATCCTGACGAGGGTACTTTCTTCGAAGAATCGCTACTTTAAGGAGTCGACGATAAGCCTAGGTGCCACTTGCCTAAAGCACGAGGTGGGGCACTCGCAGTGAAAATGACCTGGGCAAAAATCAATTAGGGATGGGCGACCCGCCACGGAACGCGGCGATATGAGAAGCGTCCGGCCACTCAATCTTGGAGAATCCAAGTCGCTTGAGATCTTTGACCAAGGCGGCTGGAGCCTGCCGGATTCCACGTTCCTCCAGTATCCGAAAGTGAATCTCCACGAACAGCGCCCGCACGCTGCCCAGCGTCCGATGCATCCCGCGAACGACCTCTGTTTCGTATCCCTCAACGTCGATCTTCACCACTGTGGGAGGCGGCAAGGACGGAAGGTCGTCTCCGCGCGCAAGCTTTACCATCTGCCAGGGCATTCCCGGGTGGGGAGCTCGTGCAATCGAACTGGGGGGCCCATCGAGCTGTATCGGCATTTCGCCCGGAGTGTCGCCGAGCGCAATCTGGATGCAGTTTACATTCGCCATGTTTCTGGACTCGATTTGCCGGCAGTGCTCAACTACGGGATCGAAGGCGACCACCTGCCGCGCCAGTTTAGAAAACCGCTCGGTGTAGTAGCCCACATTCGCTCCAATATCCCATACACAGTCTTCCGGCCGGATGGAAGCGAGCAGAACATCGGAGAAGCGGTCCTCGTAGTCCCCTCGGTGCCACAGCATCCGGACACGATGGGCGAATCGCGTGAGTCTGGCTTTTCGCAGGATCGACCGTGCGAACGTTCTGCATTCCAGAATCATCGTGCGGACCTCAGCCGCCACTGAACGGACGCGTGTACTTAGACGATGAAATTTGCACCAGGCCCGAATGACGCGCTCGATTGATTCTAGCTCTTTGGCGTCCGTCACGGGTGCGGTAGAATTCGAGATCCCGGTACATGTCGCATCCGGCACAGGTCTTGTTCAGGGAGTTGGTTCCGAAACTGTCGCGCAGTTTCTTCAGCTCTTGACTCTGCCACATCTCCAGCAAGTTGGACTGAAGAATATTGCCGATGCCCAGGTCGGCCGCTGCGTCCATGGCCGCGACGCAGCTGCAGGCCATGACGGTTCCATCCGGCAACACGATCGGCCCATTCCACAGGTTGACGCAGGACTCCGGACGACGATGGACCGTCCTGAGCTTCATGATCGGCGGAAGCGCATCGCGGCTGATTCGCCCGTTGGCCGAGGTATAGGCCCAAGTGAAGTCCAACTGCGGGCGGTAAGCCAGTATCGCCTGAAAATCCGGGTCCTTCATCACATCATCCAGTGGCCGATCCGGACGCAGCGCGATGGCGATCGGGATCGGAGTGCTGCGCTGGGCATTCAGCCGGAGCAATTCCAGGACATTCTCTCGCATTCTGCGGTAGGACTTGTTGCGGTAGACGCGAACATACATCGCCTCGTCAAACCCGGCCGTGCTGATGTTCATGTGCGTAATCCCCGAGGCCAGCACCTCTTGGATTCCGTGTTTGTCGAGCAGGATGGCGTTCGTGGTGACCCAGATGCGATCGATGTTTGGCTCCGACCTCAGTCGCTTCACCCGGCCGAGAAAATGGGGGTCGATTAGCGCGTCGCCGACAACCGGCGTCAGGCCCACCGAACCGCCTCCGGTTTTCACAAAGTCGCCGAGTGCTTTTTCAAAGACCCGGTCGCTCATGAATTCCGTTTTCCGCTGCTGAAATTGGTAGGGACAAAACACGCAGTCGGCATTGCACAGATTAGTAAGTTCGAGGTGAAGTTCGAAAGGGCGAAGTCCCATACCCTCCAGGGTGGGAGCGAGCGGGCGCACGCGTCCCAGCAAAGCGTCCGCTTTCCGCGTAACGATTCGCGAGACTTTGTTCAAGAAAAGAGAATTGAAGTACGACACAGGCTAACTATACTGCACCCGGATGAAGCGGACATCAGGGTCAGCCGTGCCGCACACGAGGTCTGCTACGGCCGCGTCATCCTCTCCGGCTTCACGAGCTGATCAAATTCCTCACCCGTGAGATGTTTCAGCTTCACCGCCGCCTCGCGCAGGCTGGAGTGCTCGACGTGCGCGGTGTGCGCTATTTGCGCGGCCTTGTCGTATCCCACTTTCGGAGCCAGCGCCGTGACCAGCATCAGCGAATTCTTCACATACCAGTCCACCTTGGCGCGATCGACTTCGATGCCTTTGATCATGTACTCGACATAGCCGTGGCAGGCGTCGGTGATCAAAGTGACCGAGTGTAGGAAGTTATAGATGATTACCGGCTTGAACACGTTGAGCTCGAAGTTGCCCTGCGATCCCGCGAATCCCACCGCGGCCGTCGCTCCGTGAACCTGCACGCAGACCATCGTCATCGCTTCGCATTGCGTGGGATTGACCTTGCCCGGCATGATCGACGATCCCGGCTCATTCTCTGGAATCGCCAGCTCGCCCAGCCCGCAGCGCGGGCCGGAAGCCAGCCAGCGAATATCGTTAGAGATCTTCATCAGCGAAGCCGCCAAAGTTTCCAAAGCGCCCTGCGCAAACACGATTTCATCGTGCGCCGAAAGCGCGGCGAACTTGTTAGGATGCGAACGGAAGGGAAGTCCCGTAAGTTCGGCAATCTTCGCAGCGGCTCGCAAGGCAAATTCCGGATGCGTATTCAACCCCGTGCCCACCGCCGTCCCGCCGATAGCCAGATCGTAAAGCCCGTCCAGCGCCTGGTCCAGCCGTTTGATGTCGCGATCGAGCAGACTGGCCCAGCCGCCGAATTCCTGTCCAAAGGTCAGTGGGACGGCATCCTGCAGATGGGTGCGGCCAATCTTCACGACATTTTCAAATTCCTTCGCCTTGGCTGCGATCGCATCGCGCACCGTCTTGATCGCCGGAATCAGCGCGTTCTTCACCCGCTCCGCCGCAGCAATGTGCATTGCCGTTGGAAAGGTGTCGTTCGACGACTGCGACATGTTGACGTGATCGTTCGGATGTACCGGCTTCTTCGATCCCATTTCGCCGCCCGCAATCTCAATCGCACGATTCGAGATGACCTCGTTCACGTTCATGTTGGTCTGCGTGCCGCTGCCGGTCTGCCAAATGCGCAGCGGAAACTGGTCATTCAGCTTACCGGCAATGACTTCGTCGGCAGCTTCGACGATGAGCTTGGCCTTGTCGGCAGGGAGTTTGCCCAGGTCCTGATTCACCAGCGCGCAGGCCTTCTTGAGCGTGCCAAAGGCGCGAATCAGCTCCGGAGGCATGGTGTCGCGCCCAATATTGAAATGCAGCAACGAGCGTTCGGTCTGCGCCCCCCAGTAAACATGCGCCGGGACCTCAATCTTCCCCATGCTGTCGGATTCGGTGCGGGTCTTTCGATGGGACGGCGTGGTGGGTTCGGTATGTATCGACATAATGGCGTGGGCCCTCATTTATCTTGATCGTTATAAGGAACTCACTATTATAGTGCCGGTGGGGCTAGCGCCGGCCAGTCACCGGTGCCGCTAACCCTGGCAGGAGTTGCTATGGCAACCTCGTCCATTTTGAACGATCAACGATCGGCTCGGATTGCAATTGTCGAACAACACCTACGGTTCGAGAACCAGCATGATCTTGAAGGCGTCCTCGGAACCTTCGGTGAGAGTGCGCGGTACGATGACGAGTCCTGGGGCGAACACTATGAGGGCCGCGACGGAGTCCGGCTGTTCTACGAGCAACTGATGAAGGCGCTGCCCGATTTGGAAATCGAGGTTCAGCATCGCCATGTCGCCGAGGATGCAATTGTCCTCGAAGTCATGATTCGCGGGACGCATCTCGGTGCTTGGCGCGGTCTGCCCGCGACCGGGAGACTAGTCAAGTTCTCACTTTGCGGTGTCTATACATTCGACAGCGACAACCGTCTAGCTGGAGAAAGAATCTATTACGATCGCGGGACAGTGTTGAGACAACTCGGCGTCTTCCACGAGCCGCCAAGCGTGTTGGGGCAAATCTGCATTCTAGCGACTCATCCGGTTACACTAGCGCGCGCTTTTGCGAGGAACCTACTGCGCAAGTAACTGACATGGACCTGCCTCGCCCGTTGGTTTCTTGGCCAACCGGGTGCCCGACTCATCGCGCACTTTGCGATGAGTGGGCTTCGCAACCACGTCAACGTTCGGAGCCGCAACTGTCGTTCGGGCCCCTCACCCACCTATCGGGGCGAGAGCTTTCTGGTTGACGTTAAACGCTGAGCAGCATACAATTAAGTCCGTGATCAAGTCGTTCCGCTGCGCGGAAACTGGGCGACTTCACCGCCGGCAGCCGAGCCGCCGCTTTCGGGCCATCGAGCGCATCGCGAGGCGCAAGCTCCGGCAAGTGGACAGCGCCACGGAATTGCGCGATTTGGCAGCTCCGCCTGGAAATCGCTTGGAAGCATTGCGGGGCGACCGAAAGGGACAGAGCAGCATTCGAATTAACGACCAGTGGCGTCTTTGCTTTGTTTGGCGCGAGGGGAATGCTTACGAAGTCGAGATCGTGGACTATCACTGAGACGTCAAGGGCTAAAGAGGCATCCATGGCTAAGCGCGAAAAACTTCTTCCTCCCATCCATCCCGGTGAGATTCTGTGCGCGGACTTCATGGAACCGCTTGGCCTGAGCATGAATCGGCTGGCGCTCGATCTCCGCGTCCCGGTGACACGTATTGCCGAGATCGTCCACGGGCGCCGCGGCATTACTCCAGATACGGCTTTGCGCCTGGCTCGTTACTTCAATACCAGCCCAGGATTTTGGCTGAATCTTCAATCCTCATACGATCTCGAGGTTGCGCAAGACAAGCTCTCACGCGCAATTGAACGGGAAGTCCGTCCATCCACTTTCGCGATGGCGAATGCCTCGTTTTGATCTTCATTCTAGAGTTATTACTACTTTTCCCCGAGCGTGCCCCTCCTCCAGATACCGTATAGCCTCAGGCACCTCACTCAACCTGTAACACCTGTCGATCACCGGAGTTACCTTTCCAGTCGCGAGGAGCTCGCGCATGATAGCCAAGTCCTCTTTGCTCGATTTCGCCATAAACGTGACGAACTTCTGGCTACCGAAGCGTGACAACACAGGCCCTGTGATCGCGCGAACCAAAGGACCGACCATCCACGGGCCGCTCGTTCCTCCGACCCCGACGTGTATCCCCTTGGGCGTTAAGACGCGTCTGCATGCCAACAACGAATGGTTCCCAACGCAGTCGAGAATCAGGTCGTAATGTTGTCCACCCTTGGTGAAATCCTGTTGGGTGAAATCCTCTTTTGTGTAATCAATGACCCGATCCGCGCCGATGGATCGCACCATTTCCGCATTCCTCGTACTGCATACGCCAGTCACAACCGCGCCAAACGACTTGGCGATCTGCACCGCGAACGTACCCACGCCTCCCGCCGCACCATTGATCAAGACCTTCTGCCCCGGCTGAATCCGTCCCTTGTCGCGAAGACCCTGCAATGCGGTTAAGGCCGCCACCTGTATAGAAGCCGCTTGCTCAAAGGTCACGTTGTCTGGCTTCATGGCCAATGCCGACTCGGAAGTACAGGCATACTCGGCAAAGGCTCCACGGCACGCGCCGAACACTTCGTCGCCTGGTTTGAACTGGGTTACGTTCCTGCCCACCGCTTCCACCTGGCCGGCCACATCAACGCCTAGTCGCTTGTCCTTGGGTTTGAGCAGCCCAGCCATTATCAGGCGAACGACATACGGCGTGCCTCTCATGAAGTGCCAGTCCAGAGGATTGACGGAAGCCGCGCGAACTTTTATCAAAACTTGATTGTCCGCAACCGCCGGCTTTTCGATTTCTTCAAATTTGAGAACGTCGGGTGAACCGTAGTTGTAGTAGACAACCGCTTTCATGTGGATTTCCTTTTGTAACTGTTCTCGGGGCGGGTGGGCACTTTAATGGGGAAGTATAACGCGGGTTTGTCTCCTAAGCTCGACCGAAACAGCCGCGGATGCCCCACTCTCGCGCTTTTCGACAAAGCTCTCCCTGCGACGTGTTATCAGCGCTGGTTTAGTATGGCGGAAGTGGCGCCTATGGTCATCAAGATCTGTGTTGTTCTTGTGTCAGAGATCTTTTTTTTCGCGGCCCTGCTCTTTGGCGCTGCGGGGACCGTCCGCTGGCCTGCCGCGTGGGCCGATCTCACGCTGTTTCTCGCCGGAGCTTTGTGGATCACCCTTCGGCTGGCGCGACGCGATCCCGCGCTTCTGGCCGAGCGCCTCAAATCACCATGGCAAAAAGGCCAGCCCTTCTGGGACAAAATCTGGATTCTGCCCATGATGGTTGCCTGGTGCGCCTGGCTCGTCCTGATGGGCCTGGATGCTGTCCGTTTCCGCTGGTCCGTCATGCCGGTCTGGCTCCAATGCGCGGGTGCGGTCGTGTTGATCTTATCGTTCTGGATGATCGGCCGCGTTTTTCGGGAGAACCCATTTCTCACGGCGGTCGTGCGCATCCAAGCCGAACGCGGACACCGAGTGGTTTCCACCGGACCCTATGCCACGATCCGCCATCCGCTCTACGCCTCGATGTTGATCTACCTGCCGGCGAATGCGTTGGTGCTTGGCTCCTGGGCCGGATTGGCGGCCTCGGTGGTTTTCTTAGGCGGAATCGTTTTTCGGACCGCGATGGAAGACCGCGAACTCCAACGCGGTCTGTCAGGCTACACGGAGTACGCCGCTCGCGTTCGCTACCGGCTGATACCGTTTATCTGGTGAGCGCTTTCAAAGCGGAAAATAATGGGGAAAGTAATGCGCTAGTTCGCCGGCACAGTGACCGATCAAAAGCCGCCTCAGATCGACTTCACCGGAATCGCCATTACATCATCCACCAGTCCCACTTCTTTCTGCACGAACGGCTCAGCGTAGGTGACTCCGCCGAGCAGACCGTAATAGCGGGCCATCGACTCAACCCGCGCCCGAATTTCTTTGTGCGCGGGAAATATTCCGCTGCCCGCCTCCTGGTCTGTGAATTGCGACTTGTAGGCCATCAGCGAGGCAAGGCGCGTTTCGAACTGGCTGGTGATGTCTACAACAAACGTAGGCCGCACGTCGCGGTATAGGCTGGCGTAGATAATTTTGAAAGGACGATGAGCGGGGCCATCCAACGGCAACTTTGCGAGCCCCGACATAAATGCCGCCTCGTAGCCGAGAATCGAGGCCGTGTAGTGATCCGGATGCCGTCCTTCCCAGTAGGGGAGAATCAGCACGCGCGGACGCTGTTCGCGGAGTACGCGGACGACCTTCAAACGATTCTCCCAGGTATTTTCGACGCGGCCATCGGGGATGTCGAGCGCGTGGCGCCAGGAAACTTTCAGGATGCGCGCCGCCTCGGACGCCTCACTGGCGCGGTCTTCAGCGGTGCCGCGCGTGCCCATTTCACCTTGCGTGAGGTCGAGGATGCCGGTGCTGTATCCGCGCTCGGCCATCTTGAGCAGAGTTCCGCCGCAGGTTTGTTCCACGTCGTCGCGGTGCGCGGCTAGGGCGAGTATGTCTAGGGGCATAAATGCGTCGTCAGTCGTTAGTCGTTCGGCGGTGTTGCCTGTTGCTGCTTCCGTGCTCTACTCAAAAGCCAAAAGCTAAGAGCCAACGACGAACGACCATCGACGAACGACTGTTCTTACGCGGCTGGCTTCGTCGTGCGCCGGCTCGCCAGCGCGAAGGCCAATCCGAACATGAATAGCGCAAACAGCACCAGCGTCAAAATCGATGCGGTCAGCGAGAAGTCAAACGAAAATGAGCTGGGCGCTTCGGGATACATCAGCGTGCGCAGCGCTTCGACGCCGTAGGTCAGCGGATTGGCGTACATGAGCCAGCGAATCCATCCTGAAGCCTTGGACAGAGGGAACAGCGCTCCGGAAAGCAGCCACAGCGGAATCAGAAATAAATTGATGATGGCGTGAAAGGCTTGCGTCGAATCCATCGGCCAGGCAATGGCGAAACCGAGCGCGGTCAGGGCAAACGACACCAGGAAAACGGTGAGCGCGATCAACCCGAAGGAGACGAGCGTCATGTGTACGCCGACGAGCGGCGCGAAGACCAGGAAAATCAATCCCTGAGTGGTCGCGAGCGTGGTGCCGCCCAAAACTTTTCCCAGAACAATGGCCGCGCGCGGCACCGGAGCCACCAGCACCGAAAGCAGGAACCCCTCGTTGCGGTCTTCAATGACCGACATCATGGTGAAGATCGCGGTGAAGAGCACGATCATCACCAAAGTGCCAGGATAGAAATAATCCAGATAATTCTGCTGGCCAGCGCCCTGGCCGGAACGAAAAGACGTTCCGAATCCGCTGCCGAGGACGATCCAGAACAAGAGCGGAGAAAGGATCACGCCCACCACGCGCGCGCGCTGCCGATAAAAGCGCACCACTTCGCGCCACCAGAGCGTAAAAGCGGGCAGCAGGACTCCGGCGGATGGGGGAGCGGTGGCGGGGAAGGTCGCGGTCTGAGTGGACATTGTTGTTAGTTTAGCAGCGTTGGTGGTTTAGGTTTTCTTCGTTTTCTTCTTGCGGGTATCTGGCGCCGGTTCCGCATCTTCGTTCCAAAAGCGGTGGCCGGTGCGATGGATGAAGACGTCTTCGAGCGTGGGCTTGCTTACGCTGAGCGACTGGATTTCTCCGGGGAAGGCTTCGACTACGTCGGGGACGAAGCGATGTCCGTTTTCGATTTCTATGCGGACGCGGTTGTCCATGACAGTGGCATCGACTTGAAACTTGCTGCGAATACGATCGGCCAGGGTCTGCGGGTCGTGCGCTTCCAGCAGAATTATGTCGCCTCCGATTTCGCGCGTCAGAGCTTCGGGCGTGCCGAGCGCCACGAGGCTGCCTTCGTTCAGGATGGCGAGGCGATCGCAGCGTTCGGCTTCTTCCATCAGGTGAGTGGTAACGATTACGGAGACTTGCTCCTGATCGCGCAGGATTTGGAGATATTGCCAAAGGTCGCGCCGGGCGCCGGGATCGAGGCCGGTGGTGGGCTCGTCGAGCAGTAGAACCTCGGGATGATGGAGCAGCCCTTTGGCGAGTTCGATGCGGCGCTGCATGCCTCCGGAAAAAGTCTCCACACGATCGGCGGAGCGGTCGAGCAATCCGACGCGGGTGAGGATCTCGTTGATTCGCGCTTTGAGTTCGGCACCGCGCAGGCCGTAGAGGTGTCCCTGATGCCAGAGATTTTCGTAGGCGGTAAGTTTGAGATCGACGCTCTGGGCCTGGAAGACGACGCCGATGTGTCGCCGCACGGCTCCGGGCTGGTGCACGGCGTCGAAGCCGGCGATGGTGGCGCTGCCGGAAGTCGGGACCATGAGCGTGGACAGAATTCGGAAGAGAGTGGTCTTGCCGCTGCCGTTCGGGCCGAGCAAGCCAAAGAGCTCGGCGGGTCGAACATCAAAAGAAACGCCGTTAAGCGCGGTGCGATCCTGGTAGCGATGGACGAGATCGCGAACGGAAATGATGGGCTGGCCGGCTTGTTCGGAGTGCTGGGCGGGATGAGCGAGGTCAATGGAAGTTGAGTTCGAGGTCACAGTTCATTCTACGACGCGGACGCGGCGATTATCATCGGAAACCCATCGGGTCATCAGGCCATCGGGTGATCTGGTGATCGAAAATCCAAATCCTCGCCGAGTTTAGATGACCCGACGGTCCAATGATTCGATGGCCCGATCCCAGGCAGAGCCTTAGGCGGCGACGGGCTTCTGATCCGGCCCGGGGACGCGCTCTTCAAACGCTACCGGCACGTAGCGCCAGACCTGGATGGCTAGCACGACGGTCGTGGCCAGAAGCAGGGCTCCGACGGCGACGTGGACCACGGTCGAGATCACCATGGGCAGTTCGGGTTGCGCGGCGTCTCTTCCCCACATGACGCGGGTGACGAAGGCGAGAAAGCCTAGGCAGAGTTGCGCGACCATGAGGCCGAGCATGGTGATTGCCGGACGGCGGACGGCGTCCACCTGCGAGTAGACGGTGATGGCGCGGACGGCAGTCCAGGAGAGGACGATAGCGACGACGACGGCGTTAATGACGTGTGGCCACCAGCTCAAGCCGTGGTGGCGAAACATGGCGCCGAGGATCAGTTGCACATAGAGCACAGCAATCGAGAGCAGAGTCAGAGTGAACAGAGCAGGGCGGCGCTGGTCGAGCTCAGTGCGCGGTTGCTCTTCGACCCAGCGGCGTCCGGTGAAGACGGCGATGGCGACGGCGATGCAGAAGAAGGTTTGGGCCACGGCGGCGTGGGCGCTGGAGATGGGTGCGGGCAGAAAGAACAAGACCGTCAATCCGCCGAGGATGCCTTGCACGATTACGGTTGCGAGCGCGGCTAGGCCCAAAACGCGCAGCCAGCGCCGCTTTTCAGCAATCCATGTCCAGACCGCCAGGATAATGGTGAGCAGTCCGACGAATTCCGCCGCCATGCGATGGCCATGTTCGTACTGTACGCCGCCGACCATGTGCGGGATTTTGTAGAAGGACCCGAAGCTGGTCGGCCAGTCGGGAACAGATAAGCCGGCGTCATTGCTGGTGACCAGCGCTCCGGCAACGATCAGGACGAGGGTGGCGCAAGCGGTGAAGACGGCGAAGCGGTGGAGTCCGCGATGGTAGGGAAGTTCAATGCTCTTCACGATAGTCCCCCAGGGAGACCGGCGATGCGCTTCGCCCGGTACGTTTCCCGAAACGCAGTAGTTTATCACTGCGGCGAGCATCGGCTCGGTTTTTTCGGCGGCGATTACGGTTGGTCACTCGCCGCCACGGCAGTACTCTGCGTCTCCATCGCCTGAATAATCGCGTCGGCGAATTCCGAGGTGCCGGCAGTGCCGCCCACGTCGCGCGTAAGTTTGCTGCGGTCGCGGTAGACCTCGTCGATGGCGCTGCGGATCTTCAATGCGGCGTCGGTCTCTCCGAGATGACGCAGCATGAGCAAGGCCGATCGCAACACGGCCGTGGGATTGGCAATATTCTTTCCGGCAATGTCGGGCGCGGAGCCGTGGACGGCTTCAAAGATGGCGCACTCGTGTCCGAAATTCGCGCCGGGGACGAGGCCGAGTCCACCCACCAGTCCCGCGCACAGATCGGAAAGAATGTCGCCGTACAGGTTTTCCATCAGCAGAATGTCGTACTGGTAGGGGTTCATCACCAGTTGCATGCAGGTATTGTCGACGATGTGCTCGCCGTAAGTGATCTCGGGATACTCCTTCGAGACGGTGCGCGAACAGCGCAGAAATAATCCATCGGACAACTTCATGATGTTGGCTTTGTGGATGGAATGAATCTTCTTGCGCTTGTTCTTGCGGGCGTACTCAAAAGCGAAGCGCGAAACGCGTGTGGAAGCCTTCTCGGTGATGATCTTCAGGCTCTCGACCACTCCGGGAACAACTTCGTGTTCGATGCCGGAGTAGAGGCCTTCGGTGTTTTCGCGGACCACGATCAGGTCCACGCCCGGATAGCGCGTAGGAATGTGCGGAAGATTGCGGATGGGCCGGAAGTTGGCGAAGAGTTCGAAGCGCTTGCGCAACTCGACGTTGATGCTGGAGAAGCCGCCGCCGATGGGCGTGGTCACGGGCCCCTTCAGTCCGACGCGGGTGCGCTCGATGGAGTCGTTGAGTTCTTTGGGAATGTATTCCTTGTATTTCTCAAAAGCTTCGGCGCCGGCGGCAAAGCTCTCCCATTCGAACTTGACGCCGGTGGCTTCGAGGATGCGAACCGTGGCCTGGATGACTTCCGGGCCGATGCCGTCGCCGGGAATTAACGTTACTTTGTGGGTCATAAAGAAGAAACGTGGATCGGGCCATCGGATGATCGGGTCATCGGGTCATCTAGAACCGCCAAGGATTTGCCTTTCGATGGCCCGATCACCCGATGATCCGATCACCCGATTTCGCTTTGCCCTTCGGTTCGGGCGCGTCTTTGCCTTTCAGCAGATCTTTCAGTTCCGTCATGAATTCCTGCACGTCTTTGAAATCGAGATAGACGGAGGCAAATCTTACATAGGCGACTTTGTCGTAGCGGCGCAGGCGGTTCATGATCAGTTCGCCGATCTCGCTGGTTTTGCGCTCGCGCTCGGCCGACTCGATCACGAAGGTCTCGGCTTCATTGACAATCTGCTCGAGCTTGCTGATCGGCACCGGGCGCTTTTCGCAGGCGCGCATGAGGCCGTTGAGCACTTTCTGCCGGTCAAAACGTTCGCGGCGTCCGTCCTTCTTTACCACCATGTAGGGGATTTCGTCGATGCGCTCGTAGGTGGTGAAGCGCTTTTCGCACTTGAGGCATTCGCGGCGGCGGCGTATGGAATCGGCTTCCTTGCTCTCGCGCGAATCCACGACCTTGTCGTTTTCAAACCCGCAAAAGGGGCATTTCATGCTTAGAGCTCAGGAGTTCCAGTAAATTGTAGCAGGCAGGTCTCAGGCGTCAGGTCTCAGGTCTCAGGAAAACCAAAGTGAGCAGTGGGTGATTTTTCCTGAGACCTGACACCTAACACCTAGCACCTGAGTCCTGCCTCACCTCGCTTCCTCGACCGCTACGACTTCTTCCGCCTCTGCGGTTTCCGCCGAAAGCTTGCGCAGCGACAGGCGTTCGTGATGCGCCAGGATGAGCCCGGCGGGTACAACCGACGCGAAGGTGACGAGCCACAACAGGATTCCGCAGCTCGCGGCCAACTCCTTGGGAGCATTGAAAACTCTTTGCAAGGTGAAGATGGTTGCCAGTTGGGTGCCACCTCCTACGCCGGGCAGCGCGACCAGCGACCCCACCATGCTGGAAAGCATGAGCAGCGGCACCTGGACAATTGGAATGTCGAGAGGCCCCCTGCCGTAGGAGTGCAACACCTCAAAGTAGGCGAGCGCAATCATCATCCACATGGAAACGGAGACAACAATTGCGTAAAGCAGCGACCAAACGTCGTGAATTGCGTGGAGACCGCTGCGGAATTCGCGAATCCGCAAAGCGATCCGCGCCCCTAGAACCGAGAGCTTCGGCGAAAACCGGCTGGCTGCTGCGACCACCAGTTGGTCGCCTTTCCATACCATCAGAATTCCGAATGCCACGGCGACCAGGCCGAGGGCGAGCGTGCCTAAGTTCCCAACCCGAAAAAAATGGAGGAGCGCCCGCGTCGTCGGCGCGAACACAATCGCCGATAACAGAAGCAGACCAAACGACCCCATATCAAAAATGCGCTCGACGGCCCAAACCGCCAGTTGCGAAGAAAAGCTTACATTTTCCTTGCGCGCAATCAGGTAAGGGCGAATCATTTCTCCAGCGCGTCCCAGCAGCGCCAGCGCCGTAAATCCCACGATGGTGGGCGCGACCAGACGGCCGGCGGAGGCCCGGCGCACCGGGCGAAGGAATATATTCCAGCGAATCGCTCGCATGATGTAAGCCAGATAAATCCATCCGATGCCGAAGAGAATCCGAAGTTTGTTGACGTGGCCAGTCTGGCTTAGGAATGCGCTCCAGTCGAAGTTCCGCCACGTCCGGAACTGCAGATAAACCAGCACGGCGAGCACCAGAAAGACCACGGCATAGGCTACGTATCGTTTTTTATTCATTCAATTTTATTCATTTCGTCTTGCTGACTCCGTCTTTGCGCGTGGTGCCGCTCATCCGGCGCGGAGCAGAGGAATGGCGCAGTCGCGCGAGCATGCCCCCAGAATGAAGGTAAATGAGAGAAGAGGCAGGGTCAACGCTGCGACGCTCAACGCGGAGGCGCGGCCGTGACCGTGTTGGCTACGGGCTTCAGAGCGCGCTGGGCGTGGCTCGGGGTTTTATTGGAGACCTGCTTTCGTTTCGCCTCTTTTTCCTGGGCGGTCTTCTTAGTGTTGTATTCGTGGACGATGCGGGCCACATAGGCGCGAGTTTCGCGAAATGGCGGCACCCCCCGGTACTGCTCCACGCGCTCAGGCCCCGCGTTGTACGCGGCGAGCGCCTTGACCAGGTCGAAATTGTAACGCTCCAGCAGTTCGCGCAAATAGCGGCTCCCCCCCGTGACATTCGATTGCGGATCGAAAGCATCGTGCACGCCCAGTTGGCTGGCGGTCGAGGGCATCAACTGCATGAGTCCGCGGGCGCCTTTGGGAGAAACGGCGTGCGAGTTGAATCCGCTTTCGGCGTGAATGACGCTGTTCACCAGATCGGGATCGAGATGATACGCGGCGCTGGCAGAGTTAACGACTTCGCTCAGTGGCGGCGCGGAGCTAGATTTCACGGACCCGGATGCAGCGGCGTTGGCTGCGGTCGCCTCTGCGGAGGTCGGCAAGGTGAGGTCTTTTTCGTAGCCGGTGATCTCCTCGCTGGGCACGTCGGTGAAGCTGGATTCGTCAGCAGTAAGGTAAAGGCGAGTCGTCGTCCCCATCGCCAGGCGATGCTCGTGGCGAATGCTGAAGCCGTTGCGGAGGATGGCCAACTCAGCGGCAGTCGCGGGGCGAGCGAGCAAAGCTACGGCTAGGGCACAGAGGAGCACGCCAGCTTTCGCAGCGATTCTTGCAGCTCTTACCGACGCCCATCGACCTCTTCGAGTCATCTTCTTCCTACAGACTGTTTCCTACAAACTACTCACAATCGCCGGACCTAGAATCTGGTCAACGACTACTGGTTCAAGCGCTTTTCCGTCCAGCATGTGCTCGATGGCCGCGGCCACTCCGCTTTGGGCGTTCGAGCGGGTGAGCTTCCAACCGCGGGATCGCAACTCTTCCGATGCATTCCCCATGATAAAGGGGTGGCCGGCGAATGCGAGCATCTCAATATCATTATAGTTGTCACCAATGGCCATGACCTGATCGCGGGTAATGCGACGGTGATTGACCCAGCGCTCCAGCGCGTGTCCCTTGGAACAGCCCTGGTTGAGCACATCGACAATCGAAAGATCGCGCCCCGGGTACTCGGTGCGTAGAACGGTGATGGGTAGACCGCAACTGCCGAGGACTTGCAACGCGTGCTGCATCTCCGCCACCGGACCGCAGAACATGGCCTGCACGGGATCGGTGGTGAGCGCATTCTCGATTGGAACCACAAACTGGATGTACTGCATGTTCTTTTCCAGCCAGCGCTGGATGCTCGCTTCCAGCTTGTCCAGACGCTCGATTACGATGGTGCCCGGACCATTGCTGTCAAAAGTCAGAACGGTTTGACCGCGAAATTCTTGCATCACGCGGACGAGGTCGCGGCAGGTCGGTTCGGGGAGCAGGTCGCGGTGGAACGTTTCTCCGGCGAGGGAGCGGGTGATGGCGCCATTGGAACTGATCAGCCAGAGATCGAATCCTAGTTGCTGCGCGATGGGCAGGGCAAAAGTATGGCGGCGTCCAGTGACCAGAATGACCTCGATGCCCTGGGCATGAGCGCGCCGGAGGGTTGCGAGATCGGTGGCGGAAATCTGAAATTCCGGGTTGAGTAGGGTGCCGTCAATATCGATGGCAATGAGGCGAAGAGGAGCGGCGGTCACACACAATTTTAGCACTGGAGGGATTGTGGAGAGCCGGGCGTCCCCGCCCGGCCGCCGCGCCGCTGGGACGGGCGAAACGCCCGTCGCTCCACTTTTTTATGCGACAATGATTCCCTACGGAGGCTATCGATGAAATTGAGATTCCTTTTCCTGTTTCTGATTTTGTTCCCATTCTCGCTGCCCGCCCAGACGGCGCCCGAAACCGGCAAGCCGTTTGTCGCCGAGTACTACTACAAGGCGAAGTGGGGACATGCGGATGAGTTTCTGCAGCTCTTCAAGAAAAACCACTATCCGCTGCTCAAAAAAGAGGTGGAACTGGGCCGCATACTCAAGGTCTGGATGGACCAGCCGCGCTACCACACCACCGAAGACGGGCGCTGGGATTATCGCGTGACCATCGTGTTCAAGAACTCGACGGTTGCCAATGAACCGTTCGACGAAGATGCGTTAAAGAAGCAGCTCTGGCCCGATCAGGCTACCTATGTGAAGGAAGAGCAGCGGCGTTTTGAAATCCTCGACGCCCATTGGGACCTGCCGATCAAGAACGTGGACCTGGATGGGAAGTGAGGATGTGCGCCAGGTCTCAAAAGATGTTAAGAGATGGTGAATCACGCGACGAAATCCTTTATCGCTGTCATCAAAATTTGGCGTTAGACGCGGCCCCAGTATGTCGATAAGCTAGATCATGGAAAAGTTTATGGCGGTTGAAGACTCGCCTGTCGATTTGCTCCACGAGATTAGTGGCCGGCTAGCGACGGAAGGTGGCTTTCACGAAGTGCTGGCCCGGGTGGTGGAGTTCGCCTCGGCGCTGGTGAAGTGCGATTCCTGCCTGATCTATGTGCTGGAGGGCGAGGAACTGGTTCTGAGGGCGTCTAAGAACGCGCATCCCGACGTTGTGGACCGGCTCAAACTACGCGTGGGACAGGGTATCACGGGATGGGTGGCGGAACATCACGAGCCGGTGGCGATTTCGGAAAAGGCGGCGCAGGATCCGCGCTTCCAGTTCTTCCACGAGTTGCCGGAGGATAGTTACGAGGCCTTTCTCTCGGTGCCGCTGCGGTGCCGCGGTCGGGTCGTGGGGGCAATCAATCTGCAGCATCGTCTGCCCCACATTCACAAGCGAAAAGAGATCCGCCTGATTTCGGCGATTGGGTTTCTGGTGGGCGCGGAGATTGAATTGGCGCGCATGGAGGAAGTCAACTCCAGTCTGACCGACCAGTTGCAGACGCGAAAAATTGTGGAACGCGCCAAAGGGATCCTGCAACGCGATCTTGGATTGAGCGAAGAGCAAGCCTATCTTGCCCTGCAGAAGCAGAGCCGGCAGAAGCGCAAACCCATGAAAGAAATCGCCGAAGCGATCATTCTGGGCGAAGAGGTGAGAGAGAACACGCGCGGAGCCGGAGCCGGAGTGTCGTAGCGGCGTCGCGGGAAACAGCCAGCTTTCGATGTCTTGTCCCTAAAGCAGTTCCCCCCTCTACGGACGAAGTAGCTTTATTCGTTCCCAACCTGATTATTCCAGACAAAAAAAACCGGGAGCAGATCGCGATGAGATCTGCTCCTGGGGGTGACCGTTGCGATCGGGATGTTGCCCGACCGCAACCGAATGGCGACCTATTTGGATGCGCTCTCGGTTGTGGGTGCGCTCTCTGTCTCTGGCGGCACCGCAAAGCGCAGGGTCATGTCGAACTCGGGGAGGGACATCGCACTAACGAAGCTTTGTCCATCTCTCGATACCAGGAGGAGCTTGTTTTCTCCATCCGGCGTTGGCGATACAACGTCGGTCAACAGCAGCATGGCTGCCGAGCCAGTTCCATGGAGCGGCCGCAACGTGAGAAATTCGGACCCTCCCATGGTTTTGATGGAGAAGGTGTAGTCTCCGGGCGCAAGGACACACTTCTGCCAGTGCACTTCGTGAGAGAGGGTGAAGCTTCCTCGGGCGTCCTCGGCGGCAGCCAAAGTCGGCTGAATGGCGAAGGCACTCAAAGTCAAAACAGCGGCATATGCGAATTTGCGAAGCGATTTCATAGAGTCTCCTGTTTTCGGACTAAGAAGCACACGGCCACCTGGAGCTGCATGGCGTGGGCCTGGATTGATCGGGAGAACTACGGGGTCAGCAGATTTGCTATGCAGCGCACTTGGCTGGACGCAAAACATCGCGTTCGAGGAACCCGCTGCTCAGCGGGATTCAAACTGTTTCCACTATGAAGGAATTCAGCGCGGGCGTCCAACGCAAAGAATCGATCCGACGAATCTGCGGGGACCGGTGGCGGCGCTAATCGCTCGATGCTTTGTCTGATGGGCATGGGCGCAAACGCCACCCAATGCGTTCTGGACACCATTGAAGTTGTTTTCCTGCGCATTCAGGCACGTGCGTTTGCAAAAAACTATCCGGATGCGCCAACATGGTTAGTTTGCATACATCCCACAGTTCCTACAAGGAAGCGGCTCAAATATGGCGAAGGCGAAAAAATCCCCCACAGTAGCAGCGAAGACAGCAGTGAAAAAGGTAGCGAGCGTCGAGGTCTCGAGCCCAGCGCACAGCGGCTCTGGACGCGAGTGCGCGATCGAGCCTGCCAAGGGCAAACTGGGCGTGATGATCCCGGGCATGGGAGCGGTGGCCACGACGTTTGTGGCGGGCGTCGAAGCGGTGCGGAAGGGAATCGCGCATCCCATCGGCTCGCTCACGCAGATGGGAACAGTTCGTCTGGGCAAGCGCACCGATGGAAGGTCTCCCAAAATCAAGGACTTCGTTCCTCTCGCCGGGCTTGACGATCTGGTGTTCACCGGCTGGGACATTTTCGAAGACAACATGTACGCGGCCGCCCGCAATGCCGGCGTGCTGGAGCGCGATCTGCTCGATAAAGTAAAAAAGCGGCTTAGCGCCATCACGCCGATGAAGGCGGTGTTCGACCACAACTACGTCAAGAAGATCGACGGGCCGAACGTGAAGAAGGGCAAGAACAAGCTGGAGCTGGCCGAGCAACTTCGCCAGGATATCCGCGACTTCAAGAAGTCGAGCCGCGTCAGCCGCCTGATCACCATCTGGTGCGCTTCGACCGAGACCTTCATCAGGCCCAAGGCCATTCATCAGAGCGTGCAGGCTCTCGAGAAAGCGATGAAGGAGAACGACGAGAATGTCGCGCCCTCGATGGTCTATGCCTATGCCTCGCTCATGGAAGGCGTACCCTTTGCCAACGGCGCGCCGAACCTGACGGTTGACATACCGGCGATGCTCGAACTGTCGCGCGAGCGCGATGTTCCCATCTGTGGCAAGGACTTTAAGACGGGCCAGACTTTGATGAAGACGGTGCTGGCTCCCGCCTTCAAGGCGCGCCTGCTCGGCTTGCGCGGATGGTATTCGACCAACATCCTGGGCAACCGCGACGGCGAAGTGCTGGACGATCCCGGTTCTTTCAAGACCAAGGAAGAATCGAAGCTGGGAGCGCTGGAGCACATTCTGCAGCCGGCGTTGTATCCGGAGCTCTACGGCAATATCTTCCACAAAGTTCGCATCAACTATTACCCGCCGCGCGGCGACAACAAAGAAGGCTGGGACAACATTGATATCTTCGGATGGCTCGGCTATCCGATGCAGATCAAAGTCGACTTCCTGTGCCGCGATTCGATTCTCGCCGCGCCTATCGTGCTCGATCTGGTGCTCTTTCTAGACCTCGCGCAGCGCACGCCGGAACTGCGTCGTCTGGGGATTCAGGAATGGCTAAGCTTCTACTTCAAGTCGCCGATGACCGCGCCGGGACTGTATCCGGAGCACGATCTGTTCATCCAGTTGATGAAGCTGAAGAACACTCTACGGCACTTAAAGGGCGAAGAGCTGATTACGCATCTGGGGCTGGAGTACTACGACTAGTTTGTGTGGCGCGGGCGCCCTCGCCCGCGTTTCTTCTCATCGGCAGCGAAAGTCGAGGGGTTCAGGGTTTGATACTCGAGCACGTCGGCCGCCTCCGGAGTTTAGCCGGTCAGCCGCCTGTTTGATACGCTTCAAGTCGAGCGCATTCAAATGCTCCCTCTTCATGGATAGAGCATAGCAAGCATAGCGTCCCGAGATACCTATCAATCGCATCCGCATGCGTCTCAGCGGACGGGCGGGGGCGCCCGTCTCCCCACTGGCTATTCATCCATCTCATATGCCTTCTTCAACCAGCGCTTCACCTCGTCGTCAATATCGGCCTTTGACCTGACCTCAATCCGCCGCGTGATGCGGTCCTTCTTTTCATAGCCGCCGGTATCGATCAGACGCTTGGGGGTCTTCATGTTGCCGAGCGCGAATCCGAGATCGATGCGCGTATTCGTCGACGGCTTGATCTGCGCGAACACGTGGTTGCGATAGAACGGCACCATCGTCTTGCACGGGCAGGCCTTGACGTCCTTGCCGAGCGAAAACCCAAGCTTCAGCAACTGCTCATACAGCGGACGCAGCGCGGCCCGCGGGCCCGAGTACTGGGCTTCCACCCAATCGGCAGCGGTTTTCAAGTAAGCGTCGGGCGAATCTTCCTCCGTGTTTTTGCCTTCAAGGCGCCCCGCTATCCACGCCGCGGAGATTGTGCCCAGCTTGTGTTCTTTCTTCAGCCACTCACGGCGTTCTTTCTCCGTCGGTGGACCGCACTTCCGGGCAAGATCGATCCATTGTTCAAGCGACCGCCCGGTTTTCATTGGCAACTCCTGTACAAACTTCTGAATTTGGGCAACGCCAGGATGAACGGCGTAGAGGCCTGGCGTCTTGGTGGCGGCTGACATGGGAACCTCCTGCGGAGAGACATGATACCGAATCCAGCCACGCGCTCGCGATAGAATCTTTCGATGGCTGGTAAGAAGTCCAACGCTGGACGCTCCGACCCTGGGCACGACACACGCTACGTACAATTGCAGAAGAACTACTGCTTCGCCTGCGGCCCGAACAACCCTGACGGCATGCGGCTGCGCTTCACCTACGACGAGGAGCGCGGTTGTTTCATATGCCGATTCCGCCTGGGCAAGCGCTACACCGGACCGCCCGGACACTGCCATGGTGGCATCATCGCCACCATCCTCGATGAAGCGATGGGCAAGGTGAACAAGCTGCGTCACGTGGTGGCGCTGACCTCCGAGATTACCGTGAACTATCTCAAGCCGGTGCCGCTGCGCGTGGAGTCGCGCGAGGTCAAGGTGCGGGGCCGGAAGCACATCAATATGGCCGAGATCCTGAACGAAAAAGGAGAAGTGCTGGCGCGGAGTCAAGGCTTATTCATAGCCATCGATCCGCACAAAATGTTCGCGCGCTTCGTGGACCGCTAAAGGCTCGTGTGGGGACGGGTACCTCGCCCGTCAAGGCCTGGCGTTATGTAGCGAGCGGCAGCCCCGTTGATATTGCGGCGACAGGGCTCGTTCTGTAAGATGAGCGCCATGAAAACTGCCGGGTTCTTCATATTCGTAATCATTTTGGCCGTACCGTTGATCGCGCAAGATTTTCAACCTTTGCCCGCGCCCCCCAAGGTCATCGGAGTACCCTTTTACCTCGACAGCTCTGCCGGTGAGCTCAAGAAACTCGCGAATGAGCCCTATAAGGAACACGCTTCAGGCGGCGGTCCTTTCAGCACCACGATTACCCGGAATGTGCAGATGGAGGGTAAGACTTCTGCGTTCCGCATTCCCAGCCATAACAAGATTGTGTTCGTCTATGACGCCACCACCCTGCCGCGGCTCTACAAGTTCACGGTCAAGGGCTCTAAACGCGAGTTCCCTTATGAGAAGGGCAACGTGCGCAATTCGACGCCGATCGATGGCATCACCGTCAGCGTCTCGAGGTACAAGGAGACTGCCCTCCAGTTCTCCTCTGACCAGCCTCTGGAGCCCGGCGAATACGCGATCGTCTTCGGCGATCACATCTATACGTTTGGGGTTGATTAAAAGAAATAGCGCTGCGTGGGATTGGCTCTTGCGCAACCCGGGGTTCCGCAAACCATGAACGCCCTGTAAAATATCCTTAGCAGCGAAACTCACCCGGCATCGTCAAAACAGGGTCCGCTCGTAGCTCATAGCTCGAAGCTCGCAGCTGCTTTTGGGAGCCATCGCCATGTCGCAAAATAATGGACACAACAGCACCAGCCTTCGCTTGAAAACCGGCCTCGCCGAAATGCTCAAGGGCGGCGTGATCATGGACGTGACCACCGCGAAACAGGCGGAGATCGCCGAGCGATCCGGCGCCGTCGCGGTGATGGCCCTGGAGCGCGTCCCGGCGCAAATCCGCGCTGAAGGCGGAGTGGCGCGCATGGCCTCGCCGAAAATCATTCGCGAAATTATGGCGGCGGTAGATATTCCCGTCATGGCGAAGTGCCGCATCGGCCATTTTGCCGAGGCGCAGATCTTGCAGGAACTGGGCGTCGACTACATTGACGAGTCCGAAGTTCTCACTCCCGCCGACGAAGCGCATCACGTCGACAAGCACGCGTTCACGGTGCCGTTTGTCTGCGGCGCGCGCAACCTGGGCGAGGCCCTGCGGCGCATCGCCGAAGGCGCGGCCATGATTCGCACCAAGGGCGAGGCGGGCACTGGAGACGTAGTCCACGCCGTCCGCCACATTCGCCAAATTGTGATGGAGATGAAGATTCTAACCGTGCTCGGCGAAGAGGAACTCTACGCCAAAGCCAAGGAGCACGGCGCGCCCTACGAACTGGTGAAGATGGTGGCGCGTGACGGCAAGCTGCCGGTGCCGAATTTCTCCGCGGGAGGAATCGCGACTCCAGCCGACGCCTCGCTGGTGATGCAACTCGGAGCCGAAGCCGTATTCGTAGGCTCAGGCATCTTCATGAAGAACTCGACCGAATTCGCCGATCCCGCGGAATCCGAGAAGCGCGCCAAGGCGATTGTGCAGGCAGCAACGCACTTCAAGGATCCTAAAGTGTTACTTGAAGTCAGCGAGGATCTGGCGGGAGCCATGAAGGGGCTGGCCGTGTCCACGCTGGATGAGGCGCATTTGCTGCAAACGCGGGGATGGTAGCAGAGATGGTGGCTGGGGACCGGCCCACCCTTTCTCTCATCTCAACTCCCGAGGGTGCCCCGCTCTTGTGTCTGCGTTCTTTGCAGACACAGGGCGGGGACTTTGATCTCGTATCCCCACCACGACTCTCATCTGAGTCCAGGAAACCACGAGCGCCAAGAAACTCGTCGGGTTGCGCGCAGTCGAAGAGGTCAACATCCCCGCCCTGTCGCAAAAGACGCGACAAGAGCGGGGCACCCATGCCTTCAAGGGCGGGGATTTTGACTGCCTATCCCCACCGCGACTCCCGTCTGTTCTCGCCTACGCGCGGCCCATTGCGACTCAATTTCCACCACTCCTTCCATTCCTGACAGATAGTGCGAAAACTACTCCACGCCCAATCCTCCGGACTCCGCACCAGACCGCGCTTCACCGGATTTCTGTGCAGGTAACGCAACTTCTCGATCCGCTTGGCCTCGCTCCAGACATTGAAGTCGTAGTATCGCGGTTGCCACAGCAGACCGCCCTCCGGCGAGCGCAAGCACCGCGCCACATTCTGTTTGAGCATTTGCAGCGCGACGGAAAGCTGTGCCCGTTCCGGTTCGCTCATCAGCAGATGAACGTGTTCGGGCATGACCACGTATCCAGAGACGTAAAATCCATACCATTGCCGCGTCTGCTCGAGAATTTGCTCGAAGGTGTCGCGGGCGCGCGCTGTCCCAAGAAGCGGAGCGCGTCCATAGCAGCTAAACGTCACAAAGTGCAGACAGCGTGCTTCCTGAAAGCGCTTGAGGCCCCACGGCATGTCAGCATCGTAACTCCGGAGTTTTGCTGCGAAGACCACAGCCGCTAAAATTCGTTATCATTCTTCCGCAATCGGGAAAGTCCAAGTCCCCGCCCTGTCGCAGAGAACGCGACAAGAGGGGGGAACGCCGCGCTCCACGCCTATCCTTATTCATCACAATCAACCTGTGATCCCCCGCACAGACAGTCCAGCCCGCCCGATGCGAAAATGTGTGAAGAAACGTCGCCATGAGAGCTGTCTCCAGAGACGTGCGTGGCAGGTGTCGCAAAAGCGCATAGTTACTCTTTGATAATTTATCGTCGACATGACCGAGGGACCAGAATTCATCCCAAATCGGGACAAAACACAAGATTTTTGACCTAACTCCTTATTCCGGAATATTTTCCATATAACTCCCTTGCGCTCTAGATTTTGAAAATTTTCCACAGGCTAACCCTCTGATTCTAGGGATCAGGGGGGAGGGGGGTAGTGGTAAACACGGGTTAATAACGTAACAGTAAATAAAGCCTTCCGATCCCGAGCTTGAATCCCCCTCGCCACGAGCCGTCGTATAAAATCAGCTCACATCGTTTTTTGGCCAACGACGAACGACGAACGACCAACGACGAGAGATGATCGACCAACGATAACCATGAAAATCGGAGTCCTCGCTCTCCAGGGCGATTTCGATGCCCACCGCCGCCGGCTCGAAGAGCTGGGCGCGGAAGTAGTGCTCGTCAGAAAGCCTGAGCAACTAAACGAAATCGACGGCCTGGTCATTCCCGGTGGAGAGTCGGGGACATTTCTCAAGCTGCTCGGTGCGGACGGATTCGTGAAGCTGAAGGATTTCGTGCGTGCCAAGCCGACGTTTGGCACGTGCGCGGGATGCATTCTGCTGGCGACCGACGTGGAGAATCCGAAGCAGGCCGGATTGGGCGCGCTCGACATCACCGTGCGCCGCAATGCTTACGGACGCCAGATCGACAGCTCCATCCGCGAAGGGCGATTTCTTGGCGAGCCCATCGAAATGGTATTCATCCGTGCTCCGAAGATTGAACGTGTGGGCGCGGGCGTGGAAGTGATTGCGACCGAAGGAAAAGACCCGGTGCTGGTGCGCAAGGGCAAGACGCTGGCGGCGACGTTCCATCCTGAATTGAGCGACGATCCTCGCATTCACAAATATTTTCTGGAATTGGTGGCGAATGGGGCGACGCGCGCCGGATAGAGCCGCTGCCGTAGCGAGTTTTGACGGCACGGCTGAAGCTGCGCCCCTGCGAAACAATCCGCGAACGAATTGAATCGGAGTTTCCTGGCGGGCTTGAAAATCAGGAAGTGATGCCGAGGGGCTCTCGGCAAAGAGGGATTAGTCGCTCAGATGACGCCGAATCAGGGTGGCCAAACCAACCAGTCCGCCTCCCAGCAAGACGAGAAGACCGGCTTCCGGAATCACAGAGGATCGTACGACGGCAGGTGCGGCAAAGGAATTCGAAACCAGGACAAGCACTAGCAGGACGACGGGGCCCAAATTTCGCACGGGTGAAACTCCTTTCACACTAGACAGTTGCAAGCTGCTCTCCAACCAGTCGACATTCACGATTCATTCAAAGATTCGTTTTTCTGCGGCAGATCAGGCTCGGGACGATGAGAATCGGGAGAGTTTTGCAGAGCCTAGGGTTTTCTCCTATGCAGCGCTTTGCACATTCTTGCCATTGGGCGGCACATTTCCGGCTCTGGATGCGGGGTTTGGAGGGAAAAACGGGTGATTGGATGATCTAGGAATCCTGTAGCTTCAAGATCACCCGACGGTCAGATGGCGCGATTCACAGGAGTTGGTCAATCTTCGCTGCCAGGATGAAGTCCGACTCGGTCAGCCCGTCCACGGCGTGCGTCCAAGTGGTGATCTCGACCTTGCCCCATCCCAGCAAGATGTCGGGATGATGGCCCTGCGCCTCGGCCACTTCGCCAACCCGGTTCACGAACGCCAGCGCGGACTTAAAATCGGGGAACTTGTAAGCGCGGACGATGTGATGCTGGTTGACGATATTCCACTGTGCGGGATCGGCGAGCAGACGATGAACGTCGGAAAGGTCTTTCCCCTTCAGCGGCGGCACGCCGCCGCGGCAGGGAACGCAGGTTTTGCTGGCGAGACTTTGATCTCTCATAGTGTTTAAGGTGCCGGATCCGTGCGAGGAACACAGCGATTGCGCTATAGCAGTTGCGTTTCAAGGCCAGTGGACGGGGCGAAACCCCGTCCGCACACGAGCATGGCTAGAACGGAATGTCTTCATCCGTAATCGGAGAACTGCCGGCCGGTGCGTGCTCGGGTTCGGGCGCGCTCTGGTCGAAATTATTTCCTCCCGCGGATGACGACGCTCCGCGCGAACTGCCAGCGTGTTCGCCACCGCCGCCTTCGCCGCGTCCGCCAAGCAACACCAGATCGTTGGCCACGACCTCGGTCATGTATTTCTTCTGGCCGGTCTGCTTGTCGTCCCAGGAGCGGGTTTGCAGGCGGCCTTCGATGTAGACTTTGCCGCCCTTCTTCAGATACTCGCCGGCAATCTCGGCCAGCCGCTGCCAGAGCACCACGTTGTGCCACTCGGTGCGGTCCTGCCACTGGCCGTCTTTGCCCTTGAAGCGCTCGTTGGTGGCCAGGGTGATCTTGGCAACCGGCGTGCCCTGCGGCGTGAACTTCACCTCGGGATCCTTGCCAAGGTTTCCAATCAGGATGACTTTGTTTACGCTTTTCATTGAGTGCGGGCTCCTTCGAAAACGCTGACCTTCAAGACGCTCACTATAGCAGAATTGGATGGCCCAGAGGCAGTGTCGGTCGTACAAAGAAAATGTGATGAATCGAACGAGGCGCGGCCCGAAATGGGACTCCCTTGCTTCCTACCCTTTGCGCGATGCACGAGCCTTCAATAAGTTTTGTTTTACTCTGAGCTTCACTAGTCTTTCGATCAGTCCGTAAGGGATTGGTTGGTCGAGTGGAAATCGCAGATTGCCTTTTTCCCCGGCATAGATTGAGGCCGCCTTCTCTAACCTTGCATCGCCCCGCACTGGTGGAAAGAACCCGATATGCTTCTTGAAGGCAGCAAAGTGCACTAAGATACCCTTAAGGGTAAAGGTTGGAATGTTGTAGCTGATTGTCTCCTGCGCATCGGGTGCAGCGTTCCTGATCGTCAAGCGTATCTTTTCGAGGATGGCCTGAACCTCAGGCGAAAACGATGCGATGTACTGGTCAACGCTCTGGGGAGTAGCTCGAACGGTTGCCATAAAGCCTTCTATGCGTCGGAATAGCGGGCGGGACGCCCACGGAATGAATAATAATACAACCGGCGAATGGCCCTCTTTGTCGCGCTGATTTGGAAGCGGGTCCGGCTGCCGTCTAGCGGGCGGTCGACGCGGCTAGGTTGTCAAAACATGCGAGGAAACGCCAACAACCCCTACGCAAAGATCTGATACAGCATCAGGTAGACGACCACGCCCGTCACCGAGACGTAGAGCCAGAGCGGAAACGTCCAGCGCGCGATCGCCTGATGCCGATCATATTGCTCGCGCAAGGCGCGGGTGAGCGTAATGATCACCATGGGCACAATGACCAGGGCCAAGATGGTGTGCGAGGCCAGGATGGTGAAGTAGAGAGGCCGCGTCCATCCCGTGCCACGAAAATGAACGGAGCCCACGTGATAGTGGTAGTAGAGATACGACACGAGGAACAGGGAAGAGGTGGCCAACGCGGTCAGCATCACCGCACGATGCGCCGCCATCCGGCCGCGCGCGATGAGCGCACGTCCGGCGACCAGCAGCACCGCGCTCGATCCGTTAAGCGTCGCATTGATCTTCGGGAAAATCGAGTAGTCGGTCATGGGTGGCAATTGTGGTTGCATCGTTTGTACGGCGAGAGGCGAGGGTTTGGCAACTAGAAATGGTCGCTGGTCGCTGGTCATTAGTCGTTCGCCCATTTTCGAATGACGGCGAGCGCTCAAGAGTCCAAGACGAATGGCGAACAACTAACGACCAACGACCCTGTTCCGATAGAATATAAACACAATGCCTGACGTGGGGACCCCTCAGCCGCCGGCCCCGGTGGCTACAAAAGAATCTGGTCCGCGCCAGCTGCCGGTGGTGGCAGTGTGGGCGCGCGATCTGCTGGTCTCGCTTGCCATCTCCGCTTTCATCATTATCTTTCTCTACCAACCGGTGAAGGTGGAAGGCACCAGCATGATGCCCGGCCTCGAAGACCAGGAACGGATCTTCGTCAACAAGTTTGTCTATCGCTGGGAGCCCATCCAGCACGGCGACATCGTGGTCTTCCGCTATCCGCGCGACACTTCGAAGAGCTACATTAAGCGTGTCATCGGCGTTGCCGGAGACCGCATACGTATCGAGAACGGCCAGGTCTACGTGAATGGCGAGGCGCTCGACGAGGACTACGTTCCCAGCGATTACGCCGACGCCCGCTCGTACGGCGAAGTCGTGGTTCCGGCGAACAGCTTCTTCGTGCTCGGCGACCATCGCACCATGTCAAACGACAGCCGCGACTTCGGCGCCGTCAACGAACGCTTCATCTACGGAAAGGCCGTCTTCGGATATTGGCCCGTGGAGAAGGTGGGAAGGCTGCGGTAGCTGTCAGCTCTCAGCTTTCAGCTCTCAGTACACCCAACAACCCAACTTGAAGAGTACCTGCGTCCGAGCGGCAGATTTTGCTGAAAGCTGATAGCTGAGAGCTGACAGCTTCCCCGACAGCTTTCTACTGACACCATCCCGCTCACCTGCTAGAATCTCTGAAATCTACTCCCAGGAGTTCCAATGCAAGCGATCCTTGCCCTCGAAGACGGCAGAGTCTTCCGAGGCAAAGGCTACGGCGCTAAAGGCGAATGCTCCGGCGAAGTGGTTTTCAATACCTCCATTACCGGCTACCAGGAAATTTTCACCGATCCCTCGTACGCCGGGCAGATCGTCGTCCTGACCAACCCTGAAATCGGGAACTACGGCACCAATCCCGAAGACAACGAGGCGGTGCGTCCGTACATCGAGGGGCTGATCGTGCGCGAGTTTTCGAAAGTCAGCTCAAACTGGCGCTCGCAGCAGGTGACGGACGAGTTCATGGAGCAATTCAAGATCCCGGTGCTTGCCGAGATTGACAGCCGCGCGCTGGTTCGCCACCTGCGCACTTACGGCGTAATGCGCGGCGTGATCTCGACGCTCGAAGACGATCCCGCAAAACTCGTCGCCAAGGCGCGCGCCATCCCGAAAATGGACGGCCAGGATCTCGCCAAAGTCGTCTCCACCAACCACACCTATGTGTGGGAGACGGGCGAGCGCTCGCATTTGCCCGACGAAATTGTCGGAGTGAAAGACGAGCCGGCACGCTTCCACGTGGTCGCCTATGACTTCGGCATCAAGCAGAACATTCTGCGCAAGCTGCGCGGAGAAGGCTGCAAGGTGACGGTCGTCCCGGCGCAGACGACGGCGGAAGACGTGCTGACCTTGAAGCCCGACGGCGTGTTTCTGTCGAACGGGCCGGGCGATCCCGAGCCTTGCACCTACGCGGTCGACAACATTCGCCGCTTGATGGGACGCCAGCCGATTTTTGGGATTTGCCTGGGGCATCAGCTGGTTGGAATTGCACTCGGCGGGAAGACGTTCAAGCTGAAATTCGGCCACCACGGCGGGAATCATCCGGTGAAGCAATTGGCCAGCGGCAAGATCGAGATCACCGCCCACAACCATAATTTCGCCGTCGATCCCGATTCGTTGCCGCAAAGCGAAGTTGAATTGACGCACATTGATCTAAACGACCAGACGCTCGAAGGCATGAGGCACCGGAATTTGCCGTTATTCACTGTGCAGTACCACCCGGAAGCGGCGCCGGGGCCGCATGACTCGCACTATCTGTTCAAGGATTTTGTGCGGATGATGGAGGAGGGCAAGAAGTAGTGGTCATTGAAGAAACTCTATAAGAATTGTCATCCCGAGCGAAGCGAGGGATCCGCAGTTGGCCTGGCGCTGCCTCGGCGTTCGCGTCCGAATAAGCCGTGGACGGTGAGGGGATTGAGAGCGATGCGAGAAGAAAAGCGCTATTACGTCTATATCATGGCCAACCGCTCGCTGACTCTCTACACGGGCGTGACTGGAGACATCTATCACCGTGCACTGCAGCACAAGGCAGGCGAAATCGAAGGGTTTACAAAGAAGTAACCACATTAACCGATTGGTCTATTACGAAACGTTCAAGTACGTGAACAACGCCATTGCCCGCGAGAAGCAAATCAAGGCCTGGACACGTGCCAAGCGACTTGCACTTATCAAGAGTATGAATCCAACGTGGCAAGACCTGGCCGAGGGTTGGGGTGAGCTGACAAGACTGCAGATCCCTCACTTCGTTCGGGATGACAAACCTAAAGAGAATGACAACACAGAAACGGGCGGCACAGGCGCGGCTAGAGCCGCACCCTTTCAAAGCAAGACCGAAGTTACTCCGCTTGAATGCAAGACCGAAATCGCGTTCCTTCACCGCAACGCCAAAACCGCATAATGCCAAAACGAACTGACATCTCGAAAATCCTGATCCTAGGCTCTGGCCCGATCGTCATCGGACAATCCGCCGAGTTCGACTACTCTGGCACGCAGGCTTGCAAGGCGCTCAAGTCGGAGGGCTTTGAAGTTGTGCTGGCTAACTCGAACCCGGCCACTATCATGACCGATCCCGAATCGGCGGACCGCACTTACATTGAACCGCTAACTCGCGAGTATCTCGAAGAAATCATTCACGTCGAGCGCGAGATGTCGCCGGGCGCGGGCTTTGCCATTTTGCCCACGGTTGGCGGACAGACTGCGCTCAACCTTGCTATCGAACTCTCCGACAGCGGGGTGCTGGAAAAATACAACGTGCAGTTGATTGGCGCACAGATCGGCGCCATCAAGAAGGCTGAAGACCGTCTGTTTTTCAAAGACGCGATGCAGCGCATCGGGCTCGATGTGCCGAAATCGGCACTCGTCAACAATCTGAAGGACGGCATCGAGTTCGCGGGCAAGATCGGCTTCCCCGTCATCATTCGTCCTTCGTTCACGCTCGGCGGCACCGGCGGCGGCATCGCCTACAACCGCGAAGAACTGATGGAAGTGCTCGCCCGCGGCCTCGACCTTTCGCCGGTGCATGAGTGCCTGATTGAAGAATCCGTTCTGGGATGGAAAGAATACGAGCTCGAGGTGATGCGCGACACGAAAGACAACGTCATCATCATCTGTTCGATCGAAAATTTCGACCCCATGGGCGTGCATACCGGCGACTCCATCACGGTTGCCCCGGCGCAGACGCTGACCGACCGTGAGTACCAAGTGATGCGCGATGCGTCGATTGCGGTGATTCGCGAAATCGGGGTCGAGACCGGCGGATCGAATATACAGTTCGCCGTAAATCCTTCGACGGGACACATGGTGGTGATCGAGATGAACCCGCGCGTCTCGCGGTCTTCCGCGCTGGCGTCGAAAGCTACCGGGTTCCCGATTGCGAAGATTGCCGCCAAACTGGCCGTCGGTTATACGCTCGACGAGATTCCGAACGATATCACGCGCAAGACTCCAGCCTGCTTCGAGCCCACGCTGGACTACGTGGTCGTAAAGATTCCGAAGTGGCAGTTTGAAAAATTCCCCGGTGCTGACGAATCGCTTGGACCGCAGATGAAATCCGTCGGCGAAGTCATGGCCATCGGCCGCACGTTTAAGGAAGCATTGCAGAAGGGAATTCGCGCGCTCGATACCGGCAAGAAGGTGGGCTCGGAAAGAATCGAGCCCAAGATACTCACGCAACGCCTGGTAACGCCGCATCCCGAGCGGCTTTCCTACGTCCGATATGCCATTCGCCAGGGACACACGATCAAACAGATTGCAAAGATGACATCGATCGATCCCTGGTTCCTTTACCAGCTCAAAGAAATTAACGACATGCAGCTGGAGTTGGAAAAGCATCCGATGGAATCGATCCCCACCGAGGTGCTGCGCGAAGCCAAGCGCATGGGCTTCTCCGACGGGCGCCTCGCCGGAACCTGGCGTCTGGACGGCAAAGGCGGCCAGGAACAAGTTCGCCACTTCCGCAAGAAGCACGGACTGAAGCCGGTTTACAAGCGCGTCGATACCTGCGCCGCGGAGTTCGAGAGTTATACGCCTTATCTTTACTCGACTTACGAAGATGAAGACGAAGCTACGCCGACAGCTAAGAAGAAGGTCGTCATTCTCGGTTCCGGCCCCAATCGCATCGGGCAGGGAATTGAATTCGATTACTGCTGCTGTCACGCCAGTTACGCTCTGCGTGAGGATGGTTACGAAACCATCATGATCAACTGCAATCCCGAGACGGTTTCCACCGACTATGACACCAGCGACCGCCTCTACTTCGAGCCGCTCACCCTCGAAGACGTATTCGCGGTCTGCGAGCACGAAGCCTCGGGCGACGCGCCGGTGGGCGTGATTGTGCAGTTCGGCGGGCAGACACCGCTGAATCTTTCTCTGCCGCTCAAAGCTGCCGGCGTCAACATCATTGGCACCACGCCAGAATCGATTGATCTCGCAGAGGACCGCAAGCGCTTCGGCAAGCTGCTGGAGGAGCTCGACATACCGCAGGCTCCCGGAGCCATGGTCGCGTCGGTGGAAGAAGCGGTCGAAGCCGCGAAGAAGATTGGATTCCCGGTGCTGGTTCGTCCTTCATATGTGCTCGGAGGCCGCGCCATGGTCATCGCCTACGATGAAGACACGATTCAGCAGTATATGAAGCAGGCGGTTGAGTATTCGCAAGACCGCCCCGTGCTTATCGATAAGTTTCTGGAAGACGCGATTGAAGTCGACGTGGACGCGCTCTCTGATGGCGAGGACGTGGTGATCGGCGGAATCATGCAGCACATTGAGGAAGCGGGGATCCACTCCGGCGATTCCTCCTGCGTGCTGCCGGCAGTGGACATCCCCCAGCCGCTGCTCAAGCGCATGCGCGAATACACCTTCAAGCTGGCGCGCGCGCTCAAAGTGATCGGGCTGATGAACGTGCAGTTCGCGATCCCGCGCGGCAACGGCGCAAGAGGCAACGGCCATCATGAAGCAAAGGTCTACGTGCTCGAAGTGAACCCGCGCGCTTCGCGCACTGTCCCCTTCGTTTCAAAAGCTACCGGAGTGCCCATGGCCAAGATTGCTGCGAGGCTCATGACCGGGCGCAAGCTGCGTGAGTTCCTTCCAGAATATGTCGAGCGCGGCACGGACCTCGATACCGGCCGCTGCTTCTACGTAAAATCGCCGGTATTTCCCTGGTCAAAATTTCCCGGTGTCGACACGGTGCTGGGTCCGGAGATGCGCTCCACCGGAGAAGTGATGGGCATCGCCGACAATTTCGGCGAGGCTTTCGCCAAAGCCCAAATTGCCGCCGGCCAGAAGCTGCCGACCGAGGGCACGGTTTTCATCAGTGTCACCGACCATGACAAGCCGCAGATCGTCGAGGTCGCGCACCGCTTTGTCGACATGGGATTCAAACTCGTGGCCACGCACGGCACGGCCGACATACTCGAAGAAGCTGGCTTGGCCGTTGATCGCGTTTATAAGGTGAAAGAAGGACGCCCGAACGCGGTTGATCTGATCAAAGCCGATCGCATTCAGTTGATCGTCAACACGCCGCACGGCCCCGACCCTTACTTCGACGAGAAGGCGATCCGACGCGCCGCCGTCACCGGCCGCATCACGACCATTACCACGCTCTCCGCTGCCCGAGCCGCCGCGCAAGGTATCGCGGCACTGCAGCGCGGAGAAGTGCGTGTGCAAGCCCTGCAAGCGCTGCACGCGGAGAGAATCGCTGCGAAATAACTTCGCTGACAGCGCTCCTGCCTCGACGCGAGAACGACAGCGTTAGCTCGGACTGACAACGTTCGTGCATTTAGAAGTCGGGGAGAACGATGGTCAGCATTGTTGTGTTTCATATCCTGTTGTTACTTCTCGGTCTGGGTATCGCGAGTCGGGCTATACCGACCCAGCTCGTCAGTAACATGCTCGGCTATCTGCACAAGACGATTGGGATCACCACACCTTCGGCGCAACAAGTTCGGATGGTTGCGTTGATCTGGATCGGATCCACGGTGATTATCGTTGACGGATGTATTCTCCTGCTGCTGTTCATCGCTTCAGTGTCAAACTCAGGATGACAAGGGTGAACGCGAGAGCCGATAATTTCAGAGCAAGCGTATTTGCGAACGACTAACGACCAACGACTATCAACTATCAACCGAGGTCCACATGCTTCTATCCGGAATCTTCCCGCCGATTACGACGCCTTTCTATCCCGATGGCGAAGTGTATTACAAAAAGCTCGAAGCGAATGTCGAGCGTTACTCGCGCACGCCGGTCGCGGGCATCGTAGTGCTCGGGTCAACAGGCGAGGCGATCCTGCTTTCCGATCAGGAACGCCGCGACGTGCTGAAGGCCGCGCTGGCGGCCGCGGCTCCTAATAAAGTCATGATCGCAGGTACCGGCATCGAATCGGCACATGAGACCCTGCGGCTCACGGAATACGCCGCCGAGCTCGGCTACGACGCGGCCATGGTGCGAACTCCGCATTACTACAAGAAGCAGATGGTGCCGGCGAACCTGCTGGCTTTTTATCGCACCGTCGCCGACCGGTCCGCGCTGCCGATCATCATCTACAACTTCCCGCAGGCTACCGGATACGACATACCCGCCGAAGTGGTGATCGAACTCGCCGGCCATCCCAACATCGTCGCCATCAAGGAATCGAGCGGCAACCTCGACAAAGTGAAAAAGATGGTCGAAGGCACGCGCAAAATTAATAGGCAAACCACGGTAACGGAAACGTTCGAAGCCGTGACTCCACGCATGTTGAAGGCCGCAGCTGCGGAAAGCGAGAAACAGAGCAGGGAACTGATAAGCGTCGCCTCGCTCGCAGGCGAAGCGCCATCGCCCGTCCACGAAGGCGGCGCCGCAAGACCTTCATCCTCTGGCGTAACCGTCGTTGGCAAACTCAAAACACGGCAGAAGGACGTGAGCTTTCAGGTCATGGTTGGGGCCGCTCACCAACTCGAACCGTCGCTCGGACTCGGCGCAGTTGGCGCCATTCTGGCCTTTGCCTGTCCTGCGCCCACCGCGTGTTACGAAATCTACGCCGCGCTCAAAGACGGAGACAATGCGCTCGCCCGCGAAAAACAAGAGCGCGTGAAACTGGCTTCCCAGCGCGTGATCAGCGAACTGGGTATTCCCGGCGTCAAGTACGCCATGGACCTTAACGGCTACTACGGAGGTCCTGCGCGCCTGCCATTCTTGCCGCTCTCGGGTGAGCAGAAAGCGGAGATCGAGAAATTGATGGTGGGAATCAGGAGTTAGCTAACAACGCTTTGCATTGCCGGACTGAACGATTCGCAAAGCAAGCCGCCGGAACTGATCTCGCCGGCCGAGGCGCGCGAGGGTATCATTGGTTTCCTTGAGAAACGGCGGCCGCAATGGACAGCCCCACGGAAAGCGCGAAGGCTAAGATCGGAGCGAAGCTGCCCTACCGTTCTGGCCACCTGATGTGCCGGACGCCATTGTGGGGCGTGGCGGGTTTTCTCGGCTGTGCTTACTTCGCGTGGATTTCGTTTAGCCACGTCACTCGCCACGAATATGAATGGCCGCACGATGCCTGGACCACCGCGACCTACATCGTGTGGATCCTGTTGCTGGCAGGCCTGGCGCTCGACACGCGGTGCCTGCGCGAGAGATTATTTTTCGGCGTGTTGGTGGTCAATTTTGTGGTGGGCTGTGGATTGACGTTGTGGCGCAACGTTCCGCCCGCCGATGTGCGCACGGCTCGAATCGGGACTGGCGCGCTCTGGGGGCTGGCCGCGGTGATGAGCCTGACTACCATGGGAAGAGCGGAGCCTCGGAGAGATAACTGAAGGTGTCATTCAGCGAAGCGAAGGACCTCTGAATTTGAATCCGCCCCTGTGCATACGTCTTTCGCTTCGCTAAGATGACAGTTCAAATTGCGTCTGGAATTTACGGGGCGCGGCACCCCAGCTCAAGCATGGATCAAATTATGGACTTTGAAATCTCTCCCGGGCAGGTGAAGTCGCTGCAGACGAGCGCGGAAACATTTACGCTGCTCGATGTTCGCGAGGCTTGGGAATATGAGGCCGCGCGCATCGCGGGGGCGAAGCACATTCCGATGGGCGACATCCCGGCGCGCGCTCACCAGGAGCTTGACCCCGACGATCACATCGTGGTCGTGTGTCATCATGGGGTGCGCTCGTTGACCGTCACCAACTGGCTCCGCCAGCAGGGATACGAAAAAGTTCAATCCATGCGCGGCGGGATCGACGGCTGGGCGCGGACAGTGGATCCGAAAGTGCCGTTGTATTGAAAACAGCTTCTGGCTGCTAGCTCCCGGCCTCTAGCGAACGGGGTTGTGATTGCCAGCCGCCAGAAGCTAGGAACTGGCCTTGATCACCGACTGCCAAAATCCACATCGAGCCCCTCGAATTGTACAAGCTTCATGCGCTTGAACTGCTGAAGCACAAGCGCGCCAATTTCGATGAGGGCGCCCGTCCCTCCACGAGCCTGCTATTCGCCGGCGGCCTTCGTGCCGGTTAGTTCGTCAACGAGCGCGTCGGCGCCATAGATCTTGCGAAGGGCTTCGAGGATGCCCCGCGAATCTACCTGAACGGCGCGGGCCTGACGATCGTCGTAATAGAAGTTCAAAACCAGCGACTGAATGTTGCCGTCGAAAATAATTCCTACTAGTTCGCCCGCCTTATTCACGGTCGGACTCCCCGAGTTGCCGCCGATGATGTCCGCCGTGGAAACACAATTCAACGGCGTTTCGAGATTGAGTTTCGATTTCATCTTCGGCCAACTGGCGGCGAGATCGTACGGAGGCTTGTTGCCGTGCTCCTCCGCATGTTGAAACGCTCCGGCGAAGGTGGTGAAGTAAGGAATCTTTTTGCCGTTCTCCTCGTAGCCCTGCACCGTGCCATAACTGAGGCGCAGGGTGAAGGTCGCGTCTGGAGGCTGGGTGAAGCCGGCTTGGGCAAAGCGCGCCCTGGCGATGGTTGCGCCGTCTCGCTGCACCACCGCATCGACCTCGTCGTCGAAGCGCTTGCGCACCGTCCGTGCCTCGCGATCCACATTGCGCATCAGGACGATCAGTGGATCCGTACTGGCATCCACTGCTGCCTTTCCACCTTCATAGAGTTGTTTGCGGACGGTCACGTCGTCCAACTTTGTACCGGCGATCAGCTCCTTAGCAGCCTCTTCGGGCGACTTGCCACTCAGCGATGCCTTCACCGCTGAATCTTCGGGCCCCAGCGCTTCCTGCATCTGGGCCAGGGCGCCGGCCAAAATCGCGGTCTCAAGATTTTTGTAAATGGGGACCGCGCTCAGTAGTTGCTGCTCCAGGGAGGGCAGGGCTGAATCGCGATACTCGCGCAGACGGTCTCCGTTCGGTTTCGACTTTTCCTCGGCGACACGAACGAGAATGCGAGCGTATCCCGGCAGGTCAAAGTTGAACCCACGCAGGCGCTCGACATGACTGAACCCGCGCATACGCTCGACGTAGGTAAGGGGAGCATAAATTTCGCGGTTCACCTTCATGGCGTTGGAAACTTCTTCCCAGGGGTTGGGCTCGCCAGTGTGCTTATCCAGGTAAGCCTTTTCCTGCTTCCGCTCCGTCGCATCCATCTGCTTCATCATGGTCCTATCCTGCAGCCCTTCATACTCGCCGTTAATCGCTTTCTGTGAGTTCTGGAGCCCGAAGATGCGCTCCTGCGCGATGCGCGCGTTCTCCGGCGACTGTGCACTGAATTTCTGGAGCATAGCGATACGCCGCTTGTAGTTGGCGAGGCGCGACGGATATTCCACGTTTTTCAGAAACTGCAATTGCGCCACCGTTTTCAGTCGATCCGTGCCTCCGGGGTGGCCGGAAACGAAAATCAGATCGCCATCCTTTGCTCCTACCTTCGACCATTGCAGATAGTGGTTGAGGTGGACGGGCTTGTCGTTTTCGTAGACACGGAAGAACGTGATGTCCAAGTCATAGCGCGGGAAGGTGAAGTTGTCGGGATCGCCGCCGAAAAATGCAGCGGCAAATTCAGGCGCAAACACCAGGCGTACGTCCGTGTATTTCTTGTATTTGTAGAGGTTATAGACCTCGCCGGAGTAGAACGGGACCACGTCGCAGCGCAGGCCGGTGGAAGTAGCACAGTCTTTTTCAATGGCGCTCATGACGGAGCGCTGAGCGTGTCCAGCGTCGGCGGTAGACATGGTTGCCGGGGCAGCGGCCTTCACCTTCGCGGTCACGTCGTCGATGCCGACCAGCACGTTCAGTTCAAGATCGGGGCACTTGGCTTCGTCCGCCTGGGTCTTGGCGTAAAAACCGGTCTTCATGTAGTCGTGGCCGGAGGTGGCAAGTTTCTCAATGCAGTCGGCACCGACGTGATGATTGGTAAATGCCAGGCCGTCGGCTGAGACGAACGAACCGGATCCTCCATTGTTAAAGCGCACCGACGAAAGCTGGAGATGGTCGAGCCATTCCTGCGTGGCGGCAAAGCCGTATTGCTTCTGGACGCGATCTTTGGGGAAGGCGTTGTATAACCACATACCCTCGTCGGCAAGCGCGAGAGGCGTTGCCAAGGCAAGGATGAAGCCGAACACGAGCAGTCTTGTCTTCATGAATTCTCCGCGGAGTACTAGGGTCCGCCAGGGACTATATGTACTCTGGCGGCAAAGGGCAAAACAGGAAGTTTACGCCGCAGCCGCTTCCTGGCCAAACTTCGCGACCAGGTAGTGGCTCAATTTGCGAAACCATTAACCACCAAGGCCACGAAGGCACACGAAGGAAATATCTGAGATCGAAGGCCTTAGTGGTACCTCGTGTCCTTGGCGGTTCAGCCTCTTGTCGCCTGCATCGCGAAACTGAGCCACTACCCCGGCCAAGAGCGCTTGGAAACTGCCGCCGGTTTAGCGTATAAAAGAGGGTTGTCGTGCCGCGTGTTGTGGGGGGCCGGCAGCCTATATCCATCCGCACTGCCAACGAGGAGCCCATGTCCAGCGTTACAAGCCTGCATACCCCGAAAGGACTGGAAGGCGTTGTCGTTACCACGTCCAGCATCTGCTATATCGACGGCGAGCAGGGAGTGCTGGCCTATCGCGGCTATGACATCCACGATCTGGCCGACCACTCTACGTTTGAGGAAGTCTGCCACCTGCTGTGGTTTGGACGCCTGCCCAACGCGGAGGAACTTAAGCACCTCAAATGGCGCATGGCGGAGGAGCGCAAGCTCGACGCATCTATTTTTTACCGGCTGCAGTTGGTGCCGCAACACGTTCCTCCCATGGACGTGCTGCGTACGCTGGTTTCCGCGCTTTCTTATTACGACCCGGAATATGACAAGAACGATCACGACGCAAATATCAACAAGGCCATCCGTCTGACGTCGCAGCTGTCGATGCTGGTAGCGAACTACGACCGGATTCGCAAAGGCAAGCCGGTGGTCTCGCCGGGCCGCGCCCTCTCGCACGCGGCCAATTTTCTGTTGATGTTGAACGGTGAATTGCCCACCGCCACGGCGGAACGAGCGCTGGATATTGCGCTCATCCTGCACGCTGACCATGAACTGAACGCTTCCACCTTTGCAGCGCGGGTTACGGCCGCGACGCTTTCCGATATGCACTCCGCGGTCACTTCCGCCATCGGCACGCTGAAGGGGCCGCTGCATGGCGGCGCCAACGAGGCCGTGTTCAAAATCCTGATGGAAATCGACGCTAACGGCGCCGACCCAGTCGATTACGTCAAAGGACTGCTCGCGCAGAAGAAGAAGATTCCGGGTTTCGGACATCGCGTGTACCACACGGAAGATCCGCGGGCCACGCATTTGCGGCAGATGTCGCATGATCTGGGGCATTCCAGTGGCAATCCCAAATGGTTCGAATACTCCCAGAAGATCGAAGACTTCGTGCGGGCCGATAAGAAGCTCAACGCCAATGTGGACTTCTATTCCGCCTCCACCTACCACACCCTCGGCATCGAGGTTGACCTGTTCACGCCAATCTTCGCGGTTGCACGGGTCGGCGGCTGGACGGCGCACGTCATCGAGCAACTCGACGACAACCGGCTGATCCGCCCGCGCGCGGATTACGTCGGCCCGGTGTATCCGCAAAAATACGTGCCGGTAGAAAAACGCTGAGATGCTGGCGGAGCGCCGGGCGTCCCCGCCCGGCTTAGGCTTCGCCGCGGGACGGGCAAGACGCCCGTCGTCCATGTGACTCTGTGACGGGGCAATCCCCGTCTCTACTTCCCGAACAGCCGTAGGACATCGGTACAATGGAAGCAGCATGACGCGCCGGGTCTATCTCGACAACAACGCCACGACTCCGGTGCTCCCCGAGGTACTGGAGGCGATGCGGCCGTACTTTGGGGAGCGCTTTGGCAACGCGTCGTCCATCCACCATCATGGACAGGAGACGCGAGCTGCGGTCGAGCGCGCCCGTGAATCGGTGGCTGGACTGCTGGGCTGCCGGGCTTCTGAGATCGTGTTTACCGGCGGCGGTACGGAAGCCGACAATTTGGCGATATTCGGTATAGCGCACGTGGGCGACCACGTTATCTCCTCGACCATCGAGCATCATGCGGTCCTCAATGCCTGCAAGCATCTGGCGGCAAACGGATTCGAAGTCACGTACGTTCCGGTGGATGGCCGCGGCCGGGTGGATCCGGCGGATGTGAAGCGCGCGCTCCGGCCGAATACGAAGTTGATCACCATCATGCTCGCCAACAACGAGACCGGCGTGGTGCAACCCGTCGCCGAGATCGGCAAGATTGCAGCCGATGCCGATGTGTACTTCCACACTGATGCGGTGCAGGCGGCGGGGAAGATCGCGATCGATGTCAACAAAATCGGCTGCGACCTGCTGACCGTTTCCGGCCACAAGTTTCACGGGCCGCAGGGGGTGGGCGCGCTCTATGTTCGCAAGGGAACTCGGCTTGAGCCGATGCTCTATGGCGGGAGTCATGAACGCTCGCGCCGCGCTGGGACGGAGAACGTTCCGGGCATCGTCGGCTTGGGCAAGGCGGCGGAGTTGGCGCTCGCGGGCTTCGAACGAGGCGACGATATTAAGATGGCCGCTGCGCGCGATCATTTCGAAAGGGAACTGCTCGGCATCGAAGCGACAGGCTTAAACGGCGCTGGCTTAAATGGCGAACGAGCGCCGCGCGTGCCGAATACGACCAACATCTATTTCGATGGCATCGAAGGCGAGGCGCTGGTCATCGCGCTGGACTTGAAGGGGCTGGCCGTCTCGACCGGCGCGGCGTGCTCTTCTGGAGCTATTGAACCGTCGCACGTGCTGACCGCGATGGGGCTGCGTCCGGACCGTGCGAAAGCCAGCATTCGTTTTAGTCTCGGGAAACAAAATACGCGCGAGGATGTAGACTTCGCCCTCGGGTTGATTCCGGAAACGGTCGCACGGCTGCGGGAGTTGTCGCCGGTGTGGACCAAGAGCGCGGTTAGCACTTAGCATTTAGTACTTAGCTAAAGCGAGATCGTGAACAGCTGACGGCTAAGTGCTAAGTGCTAAATGCTAGCTTCCGAAACTATCGCCGTTGCCATGTCGGGAGGAGTGGACTCCTCGGCCGTTGCGGCCATGCTGCGCGCCGAGGGGCGCAACGTCATCGGCCTGACCATGCAACTTTGGAACCAGCGCCGGCTTGCCGGACACGAAGGGATGCCCGAATCGGTGCAGGGCCGCTGCTGTTCGATCGACGATGTCTACGATGCTCGCCGCGTTGCCGAGGCGCTGGGCATTCCCTACTACGTGGTCAATCACGAAGAACGCTTTGAGCGCGATGTGGTGCGGCCGTTCGTCGAAGAGTATCTGGCCGGACGCACGCCCATTCCTTGCAGTCTCTGCAACAATCACTTGAAGTTTGATCAGTTACTTATTGTGGCGCAGCAGATTGGCGCTGAACAGATTGCCACCGGCCATTACGCCCAAGTGGTTTTTGACGAGCAGCTTGGGCGATGGCTGCTGAAGCGCCCAACCGACAAATCCAAGGACCAGACTTACTTCCTCTTCGGCCTTACGCAGGAGCAATTGAGCCGCACTCTGTTTCCGCTCGGCGGCATGACCAAGCCAGAGGTGCGCGAACTTGCCCGCAAGCACGGCCTCGCCATCGCCGAAAAGCCCGACTCGCAGGAAATCTGCTTCGTCCCCGGCGGCGACTACAAGCGTTTTCTCGAAGCCTATCTCAGCGAGCAGGGAGAGCAGTCGGCAGGAATTTCCAGCAAGACGACTGCGGGTGAGATGGTCACGACCGACGGCAGGGTGATCGGCAAGCACGCCGGCGTGCACAATTTCACGGTCGGACAGCGCAAGGGACTCGGCGTGGCCACGGGCTCGCCGCTCTACGTGATTCAAATCAAGAATGACACGCGGCAAGTGGTGGTGGGCAAGGACGAGGAGCTTTACTCGCGCACTCTTCGGGCGCGCCGGGTAAACCTGATCTCGACCGCCGGCCTGCGCGAGCCCATGCGAGTCGCAGTGAAGATCCGTCACAAGCATCAACCGGCGCCAGCCGTGATTGAATGCGCGGAGCCGGACGAAGTCCAGGTCACCTTTGACCAGCCGCAGCGCGCTCTCACCCCCGGTCAGGCCGCGGTCTTTTACGATGGCGACATTGTCGTTGGCGGCGGTTGGATAGAGAGCTCCAAATAAACACGCGGCTTGCCGCGTCTCCCCGTTGCCGTAGACGGGGCAAGCCCCGTCTCTACACGAGTTGTTTCCAGTTACCACCCTCATTACCTCGGATTACTTTTGCACAGATTCATAGCACCTTCGTGGACTAGACCTGCCGATGAAACAAGAGGTAGCGTTAATTCACGGCGGGACCTTCGTAGTCTCTCCCCGGTAAAGGTCCGGCGTGGGGAGCGATTGTATGAAACTCTGGCATCTGTGTTATGCGGCATTGGGAATTGCGGTGGCGCGCTGGGTTTTTAAGCGTCAACCAATGCAGGTAACCGATCCAATCAGCCGTTTTCGTGCTTCTGGCCTGCTGTAAGCAGCGATTGTGAAAAAGGCTTGGGCGCGCCCCGTTGCGCGTCGCTTCGATCTGAGCGCGTCCAAGCCGCTTTCAAGCATACTTCTTTTCCCATCCCCGGAAGTGCTAGCACCGACGTGTCCCTTCGGTAACTTCTTTTCCATTCCATCTCGCCTAAACTTTTAGATGAACTCGCTGAGCGCCCACGCGGCTTCAGCGACCGAAATCATGCGATCCAGACTCCCCAGCTTGCGATTGGTTGCACTCTGTTTGCTGCTCATTGTGTCTTTGCTGCCCTTGGCCGCTTGGGCGCAAGAGCAAGAAGATGCCCAGCCGCTCGGAGACTTGGCGCGCGACCTCCGAAAGAACAAAGCGCAGCATCCGCAACAACAACCAGGCTCTGCCGGCACAGTGATTGATAACGACAATTTGACGCAGGTTATGGAGGACGCTAAGAATGCAAGACCGGTCAAGCAAGACAAGACCGTGTTTTCCATTGACCCTTCCAGCAACACTGTCAAAGTATCGTCGCCCGATGTAACCTGCAGTCTGTCGTTCAACGCCCGAGCCAGTTCGCTGCTGATCAAGCCGGTTCTGATTGAAGATCTGCCGCTCACCGAACTGATCAAGATCGATGGTCCCGGTTCCATTCAGGATGAAAGTCTGCAGCTCGAGGTATTCAACGGAACCGACTGGGATATTCGCGAAATTACCATCGGCCTGACGCTCGAGCGTAAGCCCGGAGAGAACGCGGAATTAGCCGCGCGCGCGCGTGTGATTCCCGCCGCCGAAGGCTTGGCTCCAATCGCGGTCGAGAGGCGCTCTGATGTAACGCTTCTCTATCACCTTAAGGCCGAGGCCAAGCCCTTCACCACCACCGCGTTTCACGAAAATATCGGCATCACTCCCGGCCCTGATGAAGATTGGCGCTGGTCGATCGTGGAGGCCAAGGGAATCCGGCCGTCGCAAGCGCAGCCGGCGCCTGATTCGCTCCCCGATCCGCTGTTCGCCACCCCATCGTCGCTACTGCCGGGTTCGAACGATCCGCAGGGCACGACTGGACCGGCCGCACCTCCACTAGCGCCAGCCTCGCCCGCAATTCCCGAAAAACCGGCGCCGGACAAGCCGAGCCTCGATCGGTCCCCGAGCCCAAGTCCCACTCCGCAACGCTAATCGATTGCCCGATTGCGACCCAGAAGAACAGGGAAGTCCGCCGCTAGTGCACCGCTTGTCTGGGATGCAAGACTCGGTCGGCCGCAAGTAGCAGGTTGGCGCAGGAAAGAACGATGCCTAGCGTAGAGAAACCCAGGGTAAGCGCCGTTGTCTTGGATAGCGCGGAATGGTAGTCTAACCAAGTTGAGCGGGAGTAGTTCAGCGGTAGAACGCCAGCTTCCCAAGCTGGATGTCACGGGTTCGATCCCCGTCTCCCGCTCCATCAGCCCAACGCGGCGTCTGGAAGTGCAGAGGCTGGCTTGCGATCATATCGTTGGCGACTGCATTTGCGAGCTATCGCTCCTTCCGCGCGGCCTCCTCCAAAGTGATCATAGGCGGAACTCATCGCGACTCCCCACGCGGATAGCAGTAGATGTCTCGCGAGCGAACATACACACATAGTATGCAACGTGTATAAGATTATTTACACTAGATTATTGTGAGTCTTCTGACCGACGTTTCCCATGCTTGATAAAAATCAGTAAAGTGAACATAGTAAATAACCTACGCAGATTTCGCAATACGCTATCCTTGCTCCCCGGTCGTAAGTCAAAAAAATAAATATTGACAACATACCTGCATATGATGTTTTCATTTCATCCTCAGGAGAGCTAACGGGATCATGGTTGCACCCGGTCGCTCATTGGGAGGGCACGATGAATCGGATTATCCCCATTGGGTCGAGGTCGCCGTGGCTCACCCTCATCGCCGGCGCGATGCTCATCCTTGCCTCCGCCGTGCAGGCTCAGGTGGAGTCGGGAAAAGTTGTCGGCACTGTTCGCGACGCTTCCGGCGCGGTCCTGGCGGATGCGGCGGTGACGGTCACAGAAACCCAGACGAACGCCGAGAGAAAGACCACGAGCGACAGCGGGGGAGAATATGTGGTCACCGAGCTGAAGTCTGGAACCTACACCGTGATGGCTGAGCGCGAGGGTTTCAAAACGTCGATTCAGACCGCATTCAAGCTCGACATCAACCAGGTTGTGCGTGTGGATTTCACCTTAGTCATCGGCTCAGTCCACGAACAGGTCGTAGTCACCGCCGTCGAGCCACTGGTGGACTCGGAAACCTCGTCGATAGGACAGGTGATCGATGAAAGCCGGGTTCACCAGCTTCCAATCAACGGACGAAATTTCATGCAACTGGCGTATCTAAGCCCTGGGGTCAACATGGGGCCCGCCAGCACCGGAAGCACCGGGAACGTGCAGCAGGGCGAGATTCCTGAGGACGAGCGCGGGAACGGTTCGATCCAGGTGAATGGACTGTGGGCGACCAACAACAACTACCTCCTGAATGGATTCGACAACAACGAGCAACAGATTGGTTTCGAGCTGATTGAACCTCCCATTGATGCGATCCAGGAATTTAAGGTTCAAACCAACAACTTCGGCGCCGATATTGGGAAGGGGGGCGCTGTCGTCAACGTTGTGACCAGGGCAGGTACCAACCGGTTCCACGGTAGCGCATTCGAGTTTCTGCGCAACTCCTCCATGGATGCAAAGAACTATTTCGACGATCCTGCCCAGCCCATCCCGCCCTTCAAGCG